>Ga0209630_10000022_pt1 | contig 190387 bp, 185 predicted proteins | sample COG_01_FD_184745 | JGI IMG/M metagenome (GOLD analysis project Ga0209630, IMG submission 184745) | Pelagic Microbial community sample from North Sea - COGITO 998_met_01 (SPAdes) (version 2) | ecosystem: Environmental > Aquatic > Marine > Neritic zone/Coastal water | place: Helgoland, sampling...
CACTTGATTTAGATGAGATTATGCAATCAATCGTGCAAAATGATAATTAAGGTTCCTCTGTAGCCCCTATAATACATAGGATGTAGCGATAAGTGTTACATTAGGACGGAATGTCCCCAGAACCCCACAAAGCAGTGAAGTCTTTGCTTCAGGTAAAGGTTTAGCGCCAGATAGAGAAGCTGAAATACAAAGTCTACAGGCTAAGATAGGCCAGTTGACAATGGAGAATGATTTTTTGTCCAAAGCGCTCGATCATTAGACCGGGCGCACAGAAAGGTCATGATTAATCCAAACTCCGTGTTGTCACGTACCCGGCAATGCCAACTACTCAATATTCATCGATCAAGTACGTATTACCGTGCAAAGCCCATCTCAGACGATGATCAGGCGACGATGAGGAAAATTGATAAGCTTCATCTGGATAAACCATTTTTAGGCTCACGAAGGCTTACCGACACCCTAAAAGAAGGTGGTGATCGTATTGGGCGTAACCGTGTTATTCGTTTGATGCAGTTAATGGGTATTCAAGCAGTTTATCCAAAACCACGAACCACTAAACGTAACCCTGACCATAAAGTCTACCCATACTTGCTCAGAAACATGAGTATTAACCAACCTAATCAAGTTTGGGCAACGGACATCACCTACATTCCGATGGATAAAGGGTTTAGCTACCTCACAGTGATCATGGACTGGCACAGCCGAAAGGTATTAAGCTGGCGACTATCAAACAGTATGGACGTGAGTTTTTGTATAGATGCCCTTGAAGAAGCCATTCACCACTATGGTTGCCCTGATATCTTTAATTCAGATCAAGGCAGCCAGTACACCAGTGGTGAATTTACACAGGTGTTAAAACACCACCAAATTAGAATCAGTATGGATGGTAAAGGCGCTTGGCGCGATAATGTGTTTGTTGAACGTTTATGGCGTAGCGTGAAATATGAAGATGTGTATCTCAATGCATATGAGTCGATGACGCATGCCAGATCATCATTAGGAAAATGGGTAAATTACTACAATCAACAACGCAAACACCAAACTTTAAAGGCAACACCCGATCAGGTATATTATGAAACCATCATGCCGTTAATCGCGGCATGATTAACTGGGAAAATAACTCCTAAGCAGGTTGTCCTAATTAGTGGAACCACTTCTTCAGTTGCCAAATGATTAACAAGGATTAGTCAATTCAGAGTGGTTGCAAAACTACAGTAAAAACTACAGTGGTTTATTCTATTTCATACGCTTTCATACTTCTTTACAATCCGGCTAACTTCAGTTACTCTTTGTTTTATAAGGAGTTATAAGTTGTATGCAGTTTTTAGAATTAGTCTAAGACGAACTTTTAATGCGATGGTCGCGCGTTCGAATCGCGCACGACCCACCATCCTTACGCAAAAGCCAACTTTTTAGTTGGTTTTTTTGTGTCTGTGTGGCTATGCTCCGACAGCTTGTTGTTAGCAACTAGTCACCACTGGGTTTAAATGGCTAGTAGCTGTAGGTATAGCTTACATCTAAGGTTGTTTCTTCGATACCAAACTTAACGTCAGCGCCAAAAAAGGCTGTATCCGTTGCCGTTAGTTCATTACGAAAGGCGTGCATAACGGCAAAAGACCATTCTGAATGTTGGCTGCTTTTGTAACTAAATCCAGCGGTTAAATGTTTGGATGGCATGGCTGGCGAAATGGGGTTTAGCAAGCCTGATCGTCTGGGGATTTGTTCCTCACCAAAGTTTGCGCCCATTCGAAGTGTAACCGTATCATTAACAAGGTAGCGAACGCCTAATTTATAAGCGGTAATACTTCTCCAGCCAAAACCAACGCCGTCTTTTGCGCCAAGCAGCCTGTCTGCAGAAAAGCCGCCGGTAAATTCTGACACACTGGGTACAGGGTTTGATAAAGAATCAATGTCTTTATAGTTAATACGCATAACATCGAAAGCAACGGCAAGTTGGTCTGTAAAATTAATGGCCATGCCTACGCCATAACTCGATGGAATATCAAAATCACCATTGTTAGCAAATAAGCCAGAATACTTTTTCATCTTAGTCATTTGCATTTTGGGCGCATAATAGGCACCAAACTGGTAGGTGTCGTTGGGCTTATAAAACCAACCTACTTTAATACCCAGCCCGTAAGAAAGCTCGTCACCTCTGTTGGTTAGGCTGCCAGGGTCTGATGATACGCCTTCAAAGAAATCTAAACCTTGCGCACTAAATTTTTGAATACCGAATAAAGGTGACACCCCAATATAATTATTAGGACTCATTTCGTAGGTGTAGGTGGTGGCGATAATCACTTGGGCAAAATCAACGCCTAAGTGCCCGTCTGTTGTGATGCTGGGCGCGCCTAAAACACGTTCAGCTGTTTCGGTAAATAAGCGTTTTCTATAAGTCGTGTTGATGCCGCCATTGCCATACACGGTAACGCCGAGTGTGCTTTTATCGCTTAGTCGCGTGTTCCAACCAAAGTTAGGGATTAACCAATAATCTCGTCGGCTGTCATCTCGTACCAGCTCATCACAGGCGCCAATACCTCGGCAGTCAAACTCACCATCGCGGGGTAAATAGAGAAGCCTGGCGCCAATATCTAGGCCTTCAAATTGCGACATACCGGCAGGGTTAACTGCGCCGGCTAGTGTGTCTTGTGGGAAAGCAATAGCGGCACCCGCCATACCCATCATTTTGGCGCCATAACCAATGGAAAAATAGCCATTATTTGCATAGGTAGAATGACTTAAAAATAGTAACCCTCCTAATAAAATTTTTATTTTGTGTGTCATGAGGTGAGCCTATAGGTGTTGGGTGACTTAACCATAGCTAGGGTAAAGAAGCTTACCTAACTTAACAAAAGACCGTGGCCGCTACCAGCTTGATGATTAAAAAGTTTTGGTTTGTTGTGCCTAGTAAGTGCTTAAGGGCTTTTGCCGGCAATAGATATATGAATCTGAACGCCTTAAGTTTTATTTAATATTAATTTCCTATGATGTCGCTGACTAGAAATTGGAGTGACAACATATGCCTGTTATTACATCGGATGCAAGATTAAATAAAACTGACCACAGTGCTGTAGAAAAGCAGCAGCAGATCTTATTGCCGTTACTATCGGTTGACCTGGTCTATAAACAATCGCAAGAAAGAGTGGTTGTTGAGCAATTTATTGCCAACCATTTTTTCAAAAGCCATCAAGCTGAGGTACATACGTTTTTGCCGTATCTGCTAACGTCGCGGACGAAAAAAAATATAATCAGTACGATTGGTTTTCGCTTGGGAGTGAGCGATGAAATTTTTTTTCTAGAGCAATATTTAAGTTGCAACGTAGAAACAACCTTAAGTCAATTAATGGGCAGCGTGGTCGAGCGAAGAAAAATCGCTGAAATTGGTAATTTAACCTCGAGTTACCCCGCAGCAAGTCAACTGTTGTTTGTGCTGATCGTTGCTGTTTTATACAAGGCTGGATTTGAATGGGCCTTGTTTACGGCAACGCCACAGGTTCAAAAAATGGTGGATGATTTAGGTATTGTTAGTCATCAGGTTTGTGTTGCATCGCCCGAATTTTTGCCTGACCGAGGTGAAAGCTGGGGCGGTTATTATAAAAATAAACCGACGGTTATCGCGGGTCAACTGAGTGATGCTTTTGCTAAATTGAGCACGCATCCGGTGGCTAGTTTTATGCTGTGTCATTACCAGCGTAAATTAGATGCAATCATTCAACAGCTGGTTTAATCATGTCAAAGTTATGGAGGGCTATACAAGGTGTTGCTGACAATTCACACAGCAAACCCGCTTTAATAGGTATGAATAAAGCATATTCGTATGCTGAACTTGTTGTATCGGTTAAACGGCTGGCTAAAGAGCTCAGTGGTTTTAAAAACCAAGTACTAGCCTTATATATAGATAACTGCCCCGAATGGATCATGATAGATTTGGCCTGCCAACTCGCGGGTATTACCTTATTACCCTTGCCGCAGTTTTTTTCGGACCAACAATTAACTCATGCGGTGATGCAAGCGGGTGCCCGTGCGGTTATTCATAGCAACGGTGACAGACTGAGTTCTTTATTTAATGTGGATGAATCTGTCTGCATGCACAGCGGGTTTGTCGTCAGTACCTTGCCTAGTGCCTCTGTCGCTTTGCCAAAGCAGACAGCAAAAATCACCTTTACATCAGGCTCTACAGGTGAACCTAAAGGTGTTTGCTTGTCAAACAATCAACAGCTTTTAGTGGCGCAGGCACTTAAAAAAGTAGTCAATCTAGGCGCAAAAAAACATCTATCCCTTTTACCGTTTAGCACCTTATTAGAAAACGTTGCGGGTGTTTATTTAACCCTGTTATCTGCCGGATCTGTTTTGGCCTTAACGCAAAAATCAATGGGATTTACTGGCAGCAGCGGGTTAAATATAGAGGCTTTCCTCAATACCCTACATGCGCATCAACCAAGCAGCCTTATTGTATTGCCTGAACTATTGCTGGCCTTGATTAAGTCAATCGAGAAGGGTTGGCGGCTGCCTGCTTCGTTAAAATTTATAGCCGTGGGTGGTAGCAACGTGTCACTCGCATTGCTCAATAAGGCGAAACGGCTTGGACTTCCCGTTTATGAAGGCTATGGCTTATCTGAATGCAGTTCAGTGGTGAGTTTAAATAATCAAAAAAATCTAAAAGTAGGCTCTGTTGGCAAGCCGTTGACCCACGTGTCTGTACAAATCAATAAAGGCGAGGTAATGATTTCAGGTAATACATTTTTGGGTTATATCGATCAAGCCGATAAATGGGGGCAGACGCTTCTTGCAACCGGTGATTTGGGGTACTTAGATGATGAAGGCTATCTATTTATTAATGGCCGTAAGAAAAACCTACTTATTTCAAGTTTTGGTCGAAATATAAACCCCGAATGGGTGGAAGGCTGCGCATTGAGTAACGGTTTGTTAAAGCAGTGCGTTGTGGTCGGCGATGCTAAGCCTTATTGCACAGCGTTGCTCTATCTAGCAAACCCCTTAACGGGTGTCAGCCAAATTAAACAATGGATCGATACGGTTAATGGCTCCTTACCAGACTATGCGCAAATCAAAAAATGGCTCATTTTAGATAAACCGTTCAGCGTTAAAGCAGGGCTACTTACAGCTAATGGTCGACCCAAACGCAGGGCTATTTTGAAGGCCTACCAGCATCGGATAGATGCAATTTATGGTGTTGAGCTATACACGTCCCATATTAAACGGAGAGTAACAGATGTTTTTTGAAAGATTACAAACGGCAACACAACACGCTAGAGCCGGGATGCTTAAAGCAGCAATAATCGAGAAGGCGGTGTCGAGCACGATCAGCTTAGAGGAGTACGTGGCTTATTTAACACAGGCGTATCACCACGTTAAGCACACGGTTCCGTTATTAATGGCGGTAGGCGCTCGTTTGCCTGAGTCAAAGGAGTGGCTAAGGAATGCTGTTGCTGAATATATCGAGGAAGAATTGGGCCATCAAGAGTGGATACTGAACGATATTGCCGCTTGTGGGGGTGATAAGGAGGCAATACGGAACAGCCTACCGGCCGTTGAAACGGAACTGATGATTGCCTATGCCTACGATATGACTAACCGTGTCAATCCCTTGGGTTTTTTTGGCATGGTACATGTGCTTGAAGGAACTAGTATTACCACGGCTGACAGAGCAGCCGATGGTATTCAGCGGGCATTAAATTTACCGGATGACGCGTTTAGTTACCTACGTTCACACGGTGCTTTAGACCAAGAGCATGTTGAGTTTTTTAAAGGCTTAATGAATAAGGTAACAGACGCGAATGAGCAGGCGATTATTATTCGTAGTGCCACTATTTTTTATCGCTTATACGGTGATGTGTTCCGATGTGTCACGGCCAAAAATTGAAAACGGCAATGATAGATAAAACCTGTTTATTAACAGGTGCCACTGGTGGCATAGGGAGTGCTATTGCTAAATTACTTAGCGAACAAGGGTCGATATTGCTGCTAGTCGGCCGGGATGCTAATAAATTGAAGAAATTAAAGGCAGCTGTAGGTGAAAAACATATCACCATTCAGGCAGATATTGCTAGTGAATCAGGTCGAACACGTGTTGTTGAGGTGTGTAAGCAATTAGACCAAGGGGTAGATGTGTTAATTAATAATGCTGGTATTGGGCAATTCGATTTGTTTGAACAGATGACGGAAGAGCTTATCGCTCAAATCATCACCATTAACTTGACCAGTACGTTATTACTAACCCATAGCTTGTTACCGTTGTTACAGCAACAAGCAAAAGCCCAGATAATTAATATTGGTTCGACGTTTGGCAGCATTGGTTTTCCGGGTTCTAGCGTTTACTGCGCCAGTAAGTTTGGCCTAAGAGGGTATAGCGAAGCCTTAAGGCGAGAGCTGATGGACAGTGATGTAAGTGTGCAATATTTCGCACCACGTGCAACTAAAACAGCCATTAATACTGCAGCTACTGAAGCGATGAATAAAGCGTTAGGTTCGACAATGGATGATCCTGCAAAAGTGGCAAAACACGTGCTCTCGTTTATGCAAACACACAACAGGCAATATTTTGTCGGTTGGCCAGAAAAGCTTTTCGTAAGGCTTAATGGCTTGCTTCCGGGTTTAGTCGAAAAATCCATTGTTAAGCAATTAGAAAAAATCAAACATTATTTAGCAGCGGCTAAAAACAACGCGCCAAATTAAAGGACCCAACATGATAAAAATTTATAAAATGGCCGTGTTACTATTATTACTGTTGACCACGCTAGCACAAGCGAATAATGGGGTTATGGCACTACAAGAAGACTGGGCCGCTGCTAATTATCAGCTAACAGGGCAGCCCGCCCTGTGGCTGATAAAGGCCGACACGAAAATAGAGTAACGCATTACTTGAGGTAAAAGACGCGCTAAACTAAGCCATGCAAATACTATTAGTAGAAGACGACGCCGCGCTAGTTGAGGCGTTAAAAAAGGCCCTTGTCGCTGAGGGCTTTGCGGTTAATTGCTTGTCAAAAGGTAAGCAGGCGATTGCATCGATTAAAACAGAATTGCCCGATATGGTGATTTTAGATTTAGGCCTGCCTGATATGGATGGCTTAGAGGTCATGCGTTTGATACGTGCGGTTAGCGCCGAGTTACCGGTGCTTATTTTAACCGCACGCTCTTCGTTAGGCGATAAAATCACTGGCTTGGATTTAGGCGCCGATGATTACCTGGCTAAACCGTTTGATGTGAATGAGTTATTGGCAAGAATTCGAGTGATAGAACGCCGTGCCAGTTCACTCAAGCACGCCAGCTTGGTGATCGGTGATGTGATGTTAGATTCCATTAGTCATCAAGTTTTTGTCGCCGGAGAGGCCGTATCGATGTCGCGGCGTGAATTTATGCTGCTAAAAGGCTTGATGGAAAACGTGGGTCGGGTGTTAACAAAAGAAAGCCTCGAATCCAAATTATATAGCTGGGGTGAAGAAGTGGTGAGTAATACCATAGAGGTGCATATTCATCATTTAAGAAAAAAACTGCCCGCTGGCTTTATTCAAACCCTAAGAGGGGTCGGCTATATCGTCAAACTGCCATGAAATCGATCCGTACCTACTTATTACTGGCGTTATTGGCAACAATTACAGCCGTGACGTTTTTATCGTTACTGCAGGGCTATCATTCAAGTTTAGCGAAGACCGACGCTTTATTCGATGAACGTTTGGAAAACTTGGCCAGCATTATTGTTCACGCAAACCATGACACGAGTCCTCGGGTGGAACGTTTTATGTCGCTTGAACCCACCGTGTTTTTCCAAATTTGGTCGAATGATAAAACCCTGATCGTGCGCTCCAGTAATGCGCCAAGTGAAAAAGTGTATGCGGCAGCATTTTCAACCGGTTTTCATGATGTGAATTTTGATGCATTTCGTTGGCGGACTTTTGTGCTGAAGGATGTGTTGTTAGATCGGTGGGTAATTACAGGCGAACGTATCGATTTACGCTATGAGATTGCAGATAATATTGTGCTATCGGCCATTATGCCGACGGTGTTGGCGATTCCCATAGCGGCTTTAATTATCTGGTTTGCGATCGGTTATGGTTTAAAGCCATTAAAGGAGTTGACCGAGCAATTAAACGATAAACAGGCCACCGACTTATCGCCGGTTGTGATGAATAACACGCCTGTGGAAATTAATCAGCTGCTACTGACGACTAATGATTTATTATTACGATTGAACGCGGCCTTTTTGCGCGAACAACAGTTTTCTGCTGATGCCGCACACGAATTACGCACACCTATCAGTGCGTTAAAAGTACAAGTGCATAATTTTATAAAACGTTCAGCGAGTTCTGACGATGAGCTAGCGTCGCTAAAACAGGGCGTCGAACGAATGGAGCATGTCGTTGAGCAGGTATTGGCCTTGTACCGCCACTCACCCGATCAAGCCATGCAGCAAATGGGCACAGTGGATTTACATAAAATTGCTCAGACCGTGTTGGCCAACGAATTCTCTCAAATAGATGCTAAACAACAAGGCATTAGTTTGCTTGGGGACGAGTGTGCGTTGATCCACGGCAATCAATTTGCTTTAGAAAGTTTATTACAAAATCTCATTCTTAATGCCTGCAAATATACTCCCACACAGGGTAGTATCATCGTGCGATTGTCGGTTAACGAGCGGCAGGTTTACTTGTCGGTTGAAGACTCGGGGCCAGGGGTCGCTCGAAAAGATCATGAGCGCATTTTTGAACGCTTTTATCGGGTTGATGGTGACCAGCATGCCTCCGGTACCCTGGGATGTGGTTTGGGGCTCGCCATCGTTAAACACATTGCAACGATGCACCGGGCTAACATTAGTTTAGACTCGTCTGATACATTAGGCGGATTAAAAATAACACTTCAATTCCCATGCTTATAAAACAGATGTTGCACCTAGTAGGCCTAAGTTTGCTCATAATGGCACCTTTCTTGGTGGTGGCGACACCGGTGCAGGAAATAGAGATTCGTAACCACCTGTTCTACCCCTCTGAGTTTGAAATACCGGCGCAAACTAAAGTTAAACTGGTGATTAATAACTTGGATGCAACAGCAGAGGAGTTTGAAAGTTACGCGCTGAATCGTGAAAAAGTTATTCCAGCAAAGTCAAAAGGCGTTATTTTTATTGGCCCCTTGCCGCCCGGCGAGTACCCATTTTATGGTGAGTTTTTCCCTAAAACGGCGCAAGGTAAAATTTTAGTCAAGTAACCGTATGCTAATACACTCCGTCATTATCATCTTGCAGGAAGTTTTTGAAGCCGCATTAATCGTAAGTGTTTTGCTGGCTTTGTGCCGAACGCTGACTATTTCACGTGGGTTTTTTATCCCCGCGTTATTCGTCGCCGGCCTTGCAGCCAGCCTATACGCGATCAATATTGTTTCAATCATGGGGTGGTTCGACGGCGTTGGTCAGGAGGTGTTAAATAGCGTACTTTATGGCCTAATTTTTATCGCGATTGTGTCCTTATTCATGTCGATTGGACAAGCGCGCTCGAGTTACGCCGTCTCTTTGAGTATGTCGCTGTGTTTGATAGCGGCTGTGGTGCGTGAGGGTTCTGAAATTATTATTTACCTTCAAGGGTTTTGGGGCGACTCTGCGCTAATCCAATCGGTTGTAGTGGGCGGTTTTATTGGCGCGGGTATCGGCTTTAGTATAGGGGTTTTCTTTTATTATTTAATCGTGAGCCTAAGCGTATTAAATAGTCTGCGGATCTGCGTGGGTATTTTAATTCTAATCTCGGCCGGTATGGTGTCGCAAACCATTCAGTTCCTAATGCAAGCTGATCTGCTGATAAGCCAAGCGCCTCTGTGGGATAGTTCGTGGTGGGTAACAGAAAGTTCTGTCGTTGGCGCTATACTCAGCGCGCTAATCGGCTACGAATCGACACCAACGCCGATTCAAGTGACAGCCTATATCATTAGCTTATTGATCAGTTCGTCGTTGGCCTTAAGGTCTATCCGAGTGTACCTTAAAAAAAGCTCAATCGAGCACACATGAGACAGCTATTACTAGCCACTGTGTTATTGCCAGCACTCGTGCACGCGGACGGTTTAACGGTTGATAAGGTCTATCACCCTTATGTGCAACCGCTTGAACGGGAAATGGAAGTAAGAATGACCTCAGCCGATGGTGAGGAACGTTATCGTTTTGGCTTGGGGCAGTCCGTATCGGACCGCGTATTTTTTGAGGCATACTTCATTGCCAAGGATGATAACAACCATTTAACCCTAGATGCCATTGAGCTAGAGGCAAAATGGCAATTAACTGAACAAGGTGAATACGCCGTTGATTGGGGAGTGTTGTTTGAGTTAGAAAAACAACAACACATCAATGCTTGGGAAGCCTCGGCCGGGCTGTTGATGGCAAAGCAGTGGGGTCAGTGGGTTGGGACCGCTAATGTCACTGTAGCCTATGAATGGGGGCAAGGCATTAATAACGAGATAGAGTCCCTGTTAGCCTTACAAGCCAAATATCGCTACGGCTCTTTTTTTGAACCTGGCCTTGAGTTTTATAGCAGCGAGTCAGGTCAAGCTTTAGGCCCAGTGCTGATGGGTGATATACATCTTGGGCAGGGGAAAAAAGTGCACTGGGAAGTCGGATCGATCTTCGGCCTTGGTTACAAAGCCCCTGATAACAACTATCGCTTATTAATGGAGTACGAATTTTAATACGCCAGCCAATAAAAAAAATGGGTAGAATAACCCCGCCTAATGTTTATCGAGTTTAACCGTGGATTTATCAACCCCCGCCTTATTATTCCCTGCCATTTCTTTGTTGCTACTGGCCTATACCAACCGTTTTTTGGGTTTAGCAGCGGTTATTCGAGGCTTACACCACCAAATTAACGAGACAAATAAAACCCTGATCGCGCGTCAAATCATCAGTTTGCGTTTACGCATAAAGCTGATCATTTGGATGCAAATAATGGGGGTTTTAAGTATCAGCTTTTGTGTGCTGGCAATGTTTTTCTTATTTTTAGAGTCGTCACTACTTGGGCAATTAAGCTTTATCGTGAGCTTAATGTTAATGTTATCGTCATTGGCTTTGTCGCTGTATGAGCTAAAAATATCCGGTCATGCCCTAAATATTGACCTTGAAGATATCGACCTTTAAGTTTGCTCTAGCCCCGAAATGGGTGTTTTGATAATGTCGTTTAAAATGCCGTTTTCAATATTATAAATCCAGCCGTGAATCGATAGCTCGGCACCGCGTTGCCATGCATTTTTAACGATACTGCTTTTGCAAACGTTTGATACTTGCTCAATGATGTTCAGTTCGCATAAACGGTCGATTTTTTCGCCGGGGTTTAAACCACTTAATGCGCTTTCGTTTAGGCGTCCGACATCTTTAATATGTCCCAGCCAGTTATCAATTAACCCGTGGTCTTGATCATCCAGTGCAGCCTTAATGCCACCGCAGCCATAGTGACCGCAAACAATAATGTGCTTAACCTTTAACACGTCAACAGCGTATTGAATAACCGATAAACAATTCAAATCGGTATGCACCACCATATTGGCAATGTTTCGATGTACAAACACCTCGCCCGGTGCAAGGTCAATTAACTCATTGGACGGTACACGGCTATCTGAGCAGCCAATCCATAGGTATTCAGGCGCTTGTAGCTTAGATAAGCGAGTAAAAAACTCTGGGTCTTGTTGGTTAATAGACTCGGCCCAGGCGCGATTTTTCTTAAATAAGTGTTCCAGTGTATTCATAAAATCAATCGTATGTTTGTTTACGGGTAATAAGCAACAGCTGCAAATTCTACCCTAATAGGGTGTTTGGCTCATAATTGTTTATTTGAAAAAAGGCACGAAACTAGCGTTGTTGATCGGTCATTAAGCGTATATGCTTAAGTTGATTACAACAGTTGGAGATTACTATGAGTCATCACACCTACAAGAAGATTGAAATCACTGGCAGCTCCGAGCTTGGTAGCGACGACGCAATAAACAATGCCATCAACACGGCTTCAAAAACATTAAAAAACATGGATTGGTTTGAAGTAATCGAAACCCGCGGGCACATTGCCAATGGTGGCGTTAAGCACTGGCAAGTCACGATAAAAGTGGGCTTTAGACTAGAAGGTTAATCATCAGTAGGGCAGTTAATGGACTTTAAAGATTATTACAGCATTATGGGCGTTAAACGTGACGCCACGCAGGATGAAATCAAGCGCGCGTATCGAAAATTAGCGCGTAAATACCACCCCGATATCAATAAAGAAAGCGACGCAGAAGCACGTTTTAAAGAGGTGGGTGAGGCCTACGAAGCATTAAAGGACCCAGAAAAGCGTGCTGCCTATGATCAACTCGGCGCCAATTGGAAAGCCGGGCAAGACTTTAACCCCCCACCAAACTGGGATGAGGGCTATGAATTTAGTGGCGCAGGGAGCGGCCATGCGGGTGGGGCAGATCACAGTGATTTTTTTGAATCCCTGTTTGGTCAGCACTTTAATCAGGGGCCGCAAGGTCGCAGCCAAGCAGATTTTAACGCCCGTGGGCAAGATCATCACGCTAAAGTCAGCATCGAGTTAATAGACGCCTATCAAGGCGCTACGCGTAGTATTACGCTCAGCTCACCCGAGCTAGATCAAAGCGGTCATCTAGTCACCAAGCAGCGCACCTTAAACGTCAAAATTCCCAAAGGCGTTAAGCAAGGCCAGCGAATTCGTTTAGCGGGTCAAGGTGGGGTCGGCTACGGGCAAGGCAAAAAAGGCGATCTCTTCTTAGAAATTGAATTTAAAGCCGACCCTGTTTATCGGGTAGATGGTCATGATGTCTACCTTGATTTACCCATTACCCCATGGGAGGCGGCCTTGGGTGCAACCATTAAAGTACCCACGCCCAACGGGCCGGTTGACTTAAAAATTCCCGCTGGTACGCAAGGCGGTGGGCGGATGCGTTTAAAAGCACGCGGCATTCCCAGTACCCCAGCCGGTGATTTGTACGTGGTGCCAAAGATCACCTTGCCGGTCGCCGATAGCGACGAGGCTAAACAACTGTATCGGCAAATGGAGCAAACATTAGCCTATAACCCACGTAAAAACTTGGGGGTTTAACAATATGAACAACGACATACTAAAAGGTGATTTACTCGACGACAACGCCGAGTTGTCACTCAACGACTTGTGCCAAGCCTGCGCTGGAAGCACCGAATGGGTGCTTGAACTGGTAGCTGAAGGGGTGCTCGAACCATCGGGTCAGCAACAAACCGCGTGGCATTTTTCGGCCCGTTGCTTACAACGCGCACACACAGCCATGCGTTTACAGCGAGACTTACAGATCAATTTATCGGGTGTCGCCTTGGCGATAGATTTACTGGAAGAAATCGAGGCGCTACAAGCGCGTTTAATGCATTTTGAACCGCTCGATAAGCCTTAATACGCCCGAGTCGCCGTGTCAGTCGAAAAAATAACCGTGTATTACGACCAATCGTGCCCCGGTTGCGTTAAAGACCGTGCGTTATTTGAGCGACTGGCTGGTAAACGGGCGGCTTTATTCAGTTGGTTTGATATCACCGGCCAAGACCAAGCTTTGCGGCAACGGGGAATCGACCCATTTAAAGCGCTACGCGAACTTCATATAGAAGATGCCCATGGGGCTATCCATTCAGAAATGGATGCCTACAGTATCATGATGAAAAAAATACCGCTCTTAATGCCGCTTGGCGTACTGATTTGTTTGCCGGTTATTAAGCCGGTACTCAGTTATTTTTACCGCCGATCGGTTAATAAGCGCCTTGCCTGCGAAAGCCGACTATAATACCAGCCACCCCTCCTGAGCACACAAGCCATGTCTAGCCTTCAAGCACCCACGTCAGTGTTAGACGGGGCGAGCGCGCCACTGTTATTTGACCTGATTGCAAATGATTTATACCGGGACGGCTATAGCGTGCACACCAATGCCATACCGATTGAATTGGCGGCGTTATTAGCAGCCGAGGTGCGCCTGTTACCCGTCAACGATTTTAAAAAAGCGGGCATTGGGCGCGATCAACAGCATCGGCTTAAGCCGTTGGTGCGCGGCGATCATATTAGCTGGATCAACGGCAATACCTTGGTTACCCAGGCTTGGCTTGCATGGGCGGCATCCTTACAGATGGCATTAAACCAACGTTTATTGCTTGGCTTGTTTTCGTTTGAAAGCCATTTTGCGCACTACGCCATCGGTGATGTGTACACAAGGCATCAAGATGCGTTTAAAGGCGAGACCAATCGCGTGTTATCACTCGTTACCTACTTAAACCCCGATTGGAATGAGGCCGACGGTGGTCAACTGGTACTGTATCCCAAAAACTTAAATCAAAGCGGTCTTCAAGTGTCGCCCTGTTTAGCGACCTTGGTGGTTTTTTTAAGCGAAGAAATCCCGCATGAAGTACTTGCCGCGCTAGGAGACCGCTATTCTATCGCCGGTTGGTTTCGGGTTAATAATGCCCCCATTATTTGAATTAGACCAACTACTGCAATAAATCAGCATCAATTGGGTGGAAAAAACTGGCCACATCAATCAGTGATTTAGCGGTAAGCTCGGGCACGCCGTAAACCTCAGTGCTTACGTCGTATTGCCGGTTTATTTTTTTCAGCAACAAATCAAAATCACCATCGCCCGACAGTAAAATAACCGTATCAACGTCCTTTGCAGCGTCTAGCACGTCAATCGTAATGCCCACATCCCAGTCGCCCTTAGCGCTGCCATCACTGCGTTGAATAAACGGTTTTAACTTAACGCTAAAGCCCATATGTTTTAGCGCTGATTGAAATTTCTGCTGGCCATCGTCATCGCGATTAGTCGCATACGCGGTGGCTTGGCTAATGCTGCCTTGTTGGCTAATGGTTTGCCACAACTGTCGGTAATTAAACTGGCGGCCATACGCTTGCCGAGTGGTGTAATAAATATTTTGTACATCAACAAAAATGGCGATTTTATCCATAAATTGGCCTAAGTAAAGTCTGCTCCAAGTGGGCATGAAATTAGGGGATTAGACTAGCATGAATGCACTGGTTAATGCGGGTAATGGGCCAAAGCAAAAGAGTTAAACATGGTGTTTTAAAAGTGGTTGTCATAAGAATATCCGTGGCTGAATAGAATGACCATAGAAATAAAGCAACTGCGTTGAAGCCAGAAGTGGTGTTTTTGTTGTCATTTATAACGTGTTGGGTATGATCGGTTATTGTTTCATTCGAGCTAAAATTTAAGGAGAATAATGTTGTTTGAGTTCATGGATATGAAGGTGTTTTTGGGTGATATTAAATGAAACGTGCATATTACTCATCGACGATTTCAGGTTTTTGCAGCCAAGCACCTGATGAAGTTTTAGGGCAAATGACTAGAGAGCACTCCTTTGATTTGACCGCTTTCCAAAGAAATGCATGGATTGAACAAGCGACCTTATTAAGAGAGTGCTTGCTTGAACATGAGGGGAAAATATACTTTGAATTTTCAATACCAAGAATGGGTAGACGAATTGACGTTGTAGTTATCACGGGCTCTGTTGTTTTTGTTATTGAGTTTAAAGTAGGCGCTAGTACTTATGACAGTGCCGACTTAGATCAAGTCATGGATTATGCGCTGGATTTACACAATTTTCATGAAGGCAGTCATAACGTAAAAATAATACCCATTCTGGTTGCAACTAAGGCGCCGACAGTTGAAAGCAAGCTTGAGGACGACGACCTGCATTCTCCTATTTGTTGTAACAACGGAAATTTAGAAAACACCATAGACCGAGTGTTAACTGTTTGTCTTAAACAATTAATTGACTGTAATGAATGGGAAAGCAGTGGTTACAAGCCAACACCAACAATTATTGAAGCAACTTTAGCTCTCTATAATGGTCATTCTGTGAGTGCGATTTCACGCAGTGATGCAAGCACTTTGAACCTGTCAGAAACATCTAATACGGTTGCGGAGATTATCGCCCGTTCAAAGAAGGATTCTCAAAAGTCCATAGTGTTTGTAACAGGTGTGCCCGGTGCAGGAAAAACGTTAGTGGGGCTGGATGTCGCATCAACCCATATTGATCCGAATGATGAACTGTATAGCGTTTTTCTTTCAGGTAATGGGCCTTTAGTTAAAATTTTGCAAGAAGCATTAGCGCGCGATAAGGTTGCTAGAAAAAGGGCGGCTGGCGAAAAAGTACGTAAAGGTGTTGCGCTTGGTGAAGTTAAATCATTCATTCAAAATGTACATCATTTTCGTGATGAATGTTTATTGGATTTGTTGAAACCACCTGTTGATCATGTTGCGTTATTCGATGAAGCCCAAAGAGCGTGGACGAAGGAACAAACGGTTAAGTTTATGCGTGAAAAAAAGAACAGACTCGACTTTAATCAGTCTGAGCCTGAGTTTTTAATATCATGTATGGATAGGCACAAGGATTGGGCGGTAGTGGTTTGTCTAGTTGGTGGTGGGCAAGAGATTAATACGGGTGAGGCAGGTATTAGCGAATGGTTTGATGCGATCGAACAGTCTTTCCCGCATTGGAAAATATATCTTTCTGATCGTTTGACGGACAGTGAATATGGTGCGGGAAAGCTTGTTAAGCAAGCTGGAAAAAATTCAATGGTTACTTTTAAACCTGAGTTGCATTTACGTACATCTGTTCGTTCTTTTCGAAGTGAAAAGATATCGCTTTTTGTAAAACAATTGCTAGACCTTGATGAAGAAGCTGCTCGCAACAACTTATCACTAATTCATGATAAATACCCAATCGTACTGACAAGAGACCTTGATGTAGCTAAAAATTGGGTGAAAACACAAGCTAGAGGGTCAGAACGATACGGAATGGTGGTGTCTTCACAAGCAGAACGATTGAAACCCCACGCAATTGACGTTCGCGTAAAAGCAAACCCTGTGCACTGGTTTTTGAATGATAAAAAAGATGTGCGTTCATCTTATTACCTTGAAGATGTTGCGACTGAATTTGATGTGCAAGGGCTTGAACTAGATTGGGTGTGTATGGCTTGGGATGCGGATTTTCGATATGACAATACTAATTGGAAGAATTGGTCATTTCGTGGCGCTAAGTGGCAACGAATCATCAAACCAGAGCGACAAACGTATCAAAAGAATGCATACCGTGTTTTGTTAACCAGAGCAAGACAAGGTATGGTCATATTTGTACCAGTAGGTGATGATAGTGACCATACTAGGCCAAAAGAATATTATGATGGGACATACGATTATTTACAAAGATTGGGCTTGAAAACACTTTGATATCGTAAGTTAAACATCGGTTGAGCGTGGCTAAATAGTTTTTCTTGGACCTCTTTAACTCAAATGTTCTTTATCTAAATAGTCACCTAGCAATACTGTAGCCCATACAGGAAGTGTTTTTTTAACAAAGTGCGTTTGCCCATTTTTTAGCACAGCAATTTGTTGAAAGGGGTTATCTAGGCGGGAGTTATCTAAGATATAGCTGAAATCACACAGGGGGAGCACGTGTTTAATGTTTTGCGTAACCCTAGGGAGCCGGCTGATGATTTTTTCAGCGGGTACGGAGTGGCCACCTTCGCTGACACGTTGGGATACCCGGGCTTGGTTAAGTGCGGCAGTTTCTAAGTGGATATAAACCAATACTATTTCGTATCCCAAGGTTTTTGCTTTGGCGATAAAATCTATTTTAGAAAGGTGCGAAAAGACCGTTTCAAAACAAAAGCTGCGACCTTCGGTCAATAAGTCTAACCGCAAATTTTCTGCAATTTTAGCGGCTTCGTAACTGCGCTGTTCTGTCTCGTTTGGAAACAGTAGTTGGGCTAAAACATCGGCGTTAATAAAGGCCATACCTAACGGCTCTAGGCGGGTTCTGTAAAAAGTGCTTTTGCCTGCGCCATTACCCCCGGCGAGTACCCAGAGTTGTTTTTTATTATCGGCGTTCAATTTTATTTGGCTGTGAACTGCCCATCCTCAAATATGCCCACGGTGGTGTTGCCATCGGTCTCGATACGTTCAAGGTAACCGGGGTGCTTTGTTGAGGCTTGGTAGCGGATAGCGCTTTGGGTTACGGTACTTGATAGGCTGCCGTCTTTTCTTTCGCGCTCTAGTGCATCAAAAACATCGCTGGGATCAATGGCTGGGCTATAGACGGGTTCTGTTTTAATTTTAGTTAAGCCAGAAACAACCGATAATAAAACGTCTGGGTCGAGAGTGGATGACACAGAACGGCCTAACTCGGCCCAATACTCAATTTGTTCGGCGGCACTACGGTGAAAGCGCTTGGCGGTTAAGCCAGCGGCCTGCATTAAATCATTTTGTAAACGAATCGGGGACGATGCTTTTGCCATGTGAACCTCGTGGTTTCGGAAACAGGCTGTTATTGTAGCATAATGCTACAAAATAACTCAAAACCCGTTGTTAGGGTCAAAATTATTCAGCCTGCGCTTTTCATTCGGGTGTAATTGGCCGTCTCGCATCATGCCCTGATCGAGCGCTACGGCCTCTAAACGATTCTGCTAAAATTCGTCGGTGACTAAAATTAAACGCTTATTACTTAAATATCTTTTACTGCTTGCCTTAGCTTTTGTGGTGCTGAGTTTATTGGTAGTGGTACCTTTTCGTTGGATAAACCCGCCTTTAACCATGGTAATGGCTGACCGATGGTTGAGTGCGAGTAATGATGGTTATAAGTTAAAGAAAATCTGGCTCAACTGGAATCAGATCCCAAAACAGGCGGCGCTTGCTGTGGTTACTTCCGAAGACCAGCTGTTTCCATTACATCGAGGTTTTGATATCAATTCCATCATTAGCTCAATACGTGACGCAGAAAATGGTGGGCAATTAAGGGGGGCTAGCACCATCAGTCAGCAGGTCGCCCGCAATCTTTATTTGTGGACTGGGCGCAGTTGGCTAAGAAAGGGGCTTGAGGTATGGTTTACGTTATTGATTGAGGTGGCGTGGAGTAAGCAACGTATTTTAGAGGTGTATTTGAATATTGCCGAGTGGGGAAATGGTGTGTTCGGACTGGAGGCTGCTAGTCGTTATCATTTTGCGAAACCGGCAGCTCAATTAACAGCATTTGAATCAGCATTGCTAGCGGCAACACTGCCTAGTCCATTACGTTACAACCCTGCTAGACCTGCCGAGCATCTGCGAGACAGAGCACTATGGAACCTGCAACAACAAGAAAGACTGGGTGGTACTCAGTGGCTAAGTCAGCTCGAGTGATGTATTAGATACTGAAAGGGTTGGAGGGCGCTGTGCCGTATTGATGTTCACGAATCATCTTTCTTAGGCTCGCAAGCCACAGCGTCAAGCCGTGACTTGCCACGTTCTGATTTACTCATACACGTTAAAACAAATGGCGGTAATTAGTTAATCCCCAACACCGGCTCTAAGTACTGCCAAACTCGTTCTGCAATAATCGGCTGCGCTTTTTCGTTTGGGTGGAGCTGGTCGGCTTGCATCATGTCTTGTGTTAGCGCGATGTCTTCTAAAATAAACGGCACAAAGGGAATGCCCATTTCGTCGGCTAGCTCGGGGTAGTTGTTATAAAATAGATCGGTATAGCGTTTACCGTAGTTAGACGGGATGCGCATACTTAGTAACAGCACTTGCGCACCAGATTGTTGGCTGCGTTTGATTAGTTCGCGTAAGTTTTTTTTGATTAAAAAGGGCGGGAAACCGCGTAATCCATCGTTGGCGCCTAATTCTAGTAGAACTAATTCGGGTTTGTGTTGCTCTAAAGCCTTGTTAATACGTGCCAGTCCACCGGCGGTGGTATCGCCGCTAATGCTAGTATTAACCACGGTGTGTGGGTAGCCGTTGGCTTGTAATGTTTGTTGTAGTAGGTTTACCCAGCCTTTTTCTTCAGGCATATTGTAGGCAGCGCTTATACTATCGCCTAATACGACGATTGTTTTGGCGAACGACGCGGTTGAAACGACTGATAAAAATGCCAGTAAAATGATTAAAGCTGATTTAAGCAGAGATGCTTTACATGCAGCTGTAACAAAACGTATGCCCTGTGGGTATAAAACTAACCTAGCCATTGTGAACCCTATTGATGTTAAAAAATAAACAAGCCATTATTACAGCTCAAAACCTCGGTAAAACCGTCCCTGTTGCTGACGGTGATTTGACTATCTTATCATCTGTTAGCTTAACCATTAATGAAGGCGAAAGTATCGCCATTGTGGGGGCGTCGGGTTCGGGTAAATCGACCCTGTTAGGTTTGTTAGCAGGCCTGGACGCGCCAAGCAATGGCAGCGTGACCCTACAGGGTACAGAGCTAACCGCCTTGGACGAAGATGGTCGCGCAGACGTACGCAATAAGCTGGTGGGTTTTGTGTTCCAGTCATTCCAACTGATGCCGCGTTTAACCGCACTAGAAAACGTGATGTTGCCGCTCGAGTTACGCGGCGATCAGGGCGTAGAACAAACCGCCACGGCCTTACTCAAACGCGTGGGGCTTGAACAACGCTTGCACCATACCCCAATGAAGTTATCCGGCGGTGAGCAGCAACGGGTGGCTTTAGCGCGTGCGTTTGTTACCGAACCGGCGATTTTATTTGCCGACGAGCCAACCGGCAATTTAGACAGCAAAACCGGCGAACAGATCATTGATTTATTATTTGAACTAAACCAAGAAAAAAATACCACGCTGGTATTGGTTACGCACGATACGGCGTTAGCCTCACGATGCCAGCGTACCGTTAACATTGATGCGGGCAAATTGACATGAACCGACTTGGTTTAGCCGTACGCTTATTAAAACGCGATGCGCGCAGCGGCGAATTAACGCTGTTGGTATTGACGTTGATTATTGCAGTCAGCAGTTCGACCGCGATCAGCCTATTTGCCGACCGCATGCACCGAACCATGAGCACCCAAGCGGCAGAGTTTTTAGCGGCGGATTTGGTGATAACCAGTTCTGATTTAATTCCAATTGAATGGTTAGAGAAAGCCCGTGAGCTGGGCTTGAAACAAGCGAAAACATCTGAATTTTCTACCGTGCTGATTGAAAATGATGAACTATTGCTAGCCGGTGTCAAGGCGGTAAGCCCGCTATACCCGTTGCGTGGCGAGTTAAAAACCACGCAGGCCGATTACAGTGTTGAAACGGTGCGCAACCACGGCCCAAAGGCCGGTGAGGTGTGGTTGGATACGCGGGTTTTATCGACCCTAAAGCTGAGTCTAGGTGATCAGGTGACGGTGGGTGAACAAGCGCTAACCGTGAGTGAAATTATTACGTACGAGCCGGATAAACGCGGTGATCTATACAGCCTGTCCCCACGGGTGATGATGAACGAGGCTGATTTGCAAGCGACTAAAATTTTACAGCCGGGTAGTCACGTGCATTACTTTTTTCAGTTTAGTGGCGAGGCGGATGCACTGGCAGCGTTTAGTACGTGGGTGAAGCCTTGGCTCATTCCCGGGCAACGTTTAATGGATGTACAAGACGATCGTCCAGAATTAGGCAGCGCCTTATCTCGCGCCGAACGTTATTTGGGCTTGTCGAGCATCATTGTTATTTTAATTGCCGGTGTGGCGATTGCTATGTCTACCCGACGTTATAGCGAACGACACTTTAATGCGACCGCTATTTTGCGCTGTTTAGGTTGTAAGCAAAACGATATTTTGCGTCTGTTTTTGTACCAGTTTTTTATTTTAGGGCTGCTGGCGTGTTCGGTCGGATCCTTGCTCGGCTGGGTAACACAAGAGGCTTTGTTTGAACTGCTCAGGGACCTGTTGCCGGCTAAAGTGGCTGCGCCGAGTATGATTGCGGTAATGCTGGGTTTTTTAACAGGCTTTGCGATTTTAATCGGCTTTGCCTTACCGCCCTTATTACGTTTAAAAAAGGTGTCGCCGCTGCGCGTGTTGCGACGTGAGTTAGAACCTTTATCAAACAGCGCGTGGTTAGTGTATGGCCTTGCCTTACTGTTAATTTCCGGCTTAATTTGGCGTTACACACAAGATTACAAATTGATGCTGACGATCATCGGTGGGGGGCTGATTACCACGGCGTTATCGGGCGTTTTGCTGATGGGCTTGCTCAAGCAATTGCGTAAACTATTACCGCACGTGGGCCTGAGTTATCGGTTGGGATTACAGGGTGTATTAAGAAACCCAACGGCCAGTGTGACGCAAATTTTAGCCTTTAGTATTACCTTATTGGCGATGTTACTGAGCTTTACCGTGCGCAATGATCTGGTTCAAGACTGGCAGCAACAACTACCCGATAATGCACCCAATCACTTTGCGATGAATATTTTGCCGCAGCAAGCGAGTTTATTTGAACAGCAATTAAAACAGCACGACATTCCTGCAGCTGATTTTTACCCCGTGGTGCGGGGGCGCTTGGTGGGTATTAATGACATTCCGGTGCAACGGATCGTGAGTAAAGATTCACAAGGTGAGCGCGCAACCCACCGCGACCTGAGTTTAACCTGGGGTCATAGCCTGCCGAGCGACAATAAAACAATCGTGGGGCACTGGGGTGCAGCCAAGCAAGGTGAGGTATCGGTCGAAAGCAAATTGGCTGATAGCTTAGGGTTGACTTTGGGCGACAAGCTAACCTTTAGCATTGGTAGCGAGCAGATGGATGCTGTCGTCACGCACATTCGCAGTGTGCAATGGGACACCATGAAACCGAATTTTTATATGGTGTTTGGCGCGGGCTCGCTTAACAGCTACCCGACCACTTATATCACCAGTTTTTACCTATCCGATGCCAATAAGAAGGTATTAAACGTACTGCTTAAGCAATTTCCGAGTATGACCTTGTTGGAAGTAGATGCGATTTTAAAACAATTTAAAACCATCCTAACGCAGTTAACGGCGGCGGTTAATTATCTACTGTATTTCGCCTTATTAGCCGGCTTTACGGTGTTATTCGCCTCGGTCAATTCAACCCTTGATAACCGTATTAACGAGGGTGCGTTGATGCGTACCCTAGGCGCTAACCGTGCTTTGCTGAATCAAGCGCATTGGGTTGAGTTTTCAATTATTGGTGTGGTGTCGGGCTTAATCGCGGTGTTGATGTTTGAATTGGTATCGTTTGGTTTATATGCATTTGTGCTGCATTTAGACTTTAAATTTAACCTATGGCTGTGCATGCTAACGCCTTTATTAAGCATGGCCTGCGTGGTGGCTGCTGGTTTGTGGGGGGTAAAAGACGTGGCAAATAAGCCGCCAATGTGGGTTTTACGGCAAGTATGATGCAAAAGGCACAACGATAAGGCCTTTTTTGGTCTATATTAGGATAAGGACATTTTCGATGGGTTAACCTTCAGCCGGGTTATTAAAAGTAACAATAACGGTGAACGACAAGACAATTATGGCGGATATTTCTACGATTTTGTGGCTGTCAGTAGCCGTTCAATGTTTGGCTGTTGTGCTGGCGTTGCGTTTAATCCCGCTCACTGGGCGAGCGCTCGCTTGGACGGTTTTATCAGCGGCGTTTTTATTGATGGCAGCCCGCCGCACAATCAGCTTGTTATATCAACAAGGTACGCTTAACGATAATTGGCTAGCAGTTTTTTCAACCGAATTGGTAGCACTTATTATTTCTATTTTGATGTTGATCGGCGTGTTAATGATCCCCAAAATATTTGTTCAACGGCAAAGCGATGAAGCAAAGATTAGGATGTTGTCGCTTGCCGTAGAACAAAACCCTGAAGCCTTAATTATTACCGATATTAAAGGAAAAATTGAGTATGCAAACTCTGCTTATTACAGTCATATAGGTAAAAGTAACGAAGCGTTAAGGGTGAGTTAGCGGATATTTTTAACGCCGATAAAACGGATAAAAAAACCTTGAATAGCATCTGGAAAATGCTAAAGACAGGTAAAGCTTGGCAAGGTGAAATACGTAATACCTTTCTTAATAAAGCCATACGTTGGGAAAACACACATATTTCCCCGGTAAAAAGCGCGCCAGGCGAAGTGACGCATTACGTTATTTTACAAGAAGATGTGACGCAAAAAAGAAAACAACGGGATCAGCTCGAGCACATGGCGTTACACGATGCGCTGACTGATCTACCAAATCGAACACTGTTTAATGATCGCCTAAAGCAGGCAATTCTTAACGCTAAGCGTGGACAAGAACCCTTAGCCGTTATGTTGTTGGACTTAAATAACTTTAAAGAAATAAATGATTCCATGGGACATGGCGTGGGTGATCAAATTCTAACAGAAATTGCCAAGCGTTTACTTGGCATTATGCGTGGTGGTGACACGGTGGCTCGCATGGGTGGTGACGAATTTTTGATTCTTTTACCCAAGGCAAATCCGCAAAAACAAAGCCAGTTTATGGACCGTTTTAATGCAATATTGGAAAAACCTTTTACCATAGAGAAGCAAACATTTGAGATTAAGGCTAGCGTTGGCTTGGCCTTGTTTCCGGACGACGGAGATGATCCGGAGGCTTTGTTAAAGCGGGCTGATGTGGCGATGTATGCGGCTAAGCAGAGCGCAGAAACGTATAAACGTTACGATAGCAGTCTTGATAAGGACAGCTTTGATCGACTCGAATTATCACACTCGTTGCGAACCGCGGTGGAAGATGATCAATTAGTTCTTCATTATCAACCGTTGATCAATTTGATAACGGGTGAATTAGACAGCGTTGAAGCACTGGTGCGATGGAAGCACCCGTATCGAGGCATTATTTACCCTGACAGCTTTATCCCGCTTGCTGAGCAGACCTACAATATAGGCATTGTCAGCCGTTGGGTCATTAAACGTACGATACAGCAACTACGTGATTGGCATAAGCGTGGGTTAAAGATAAGTGTTTCGGTAAATATCTCCGCGCACGACTTAACGGACACTAGCTTGTCTGAATTTATTAGCGCAGAATTAGAAACCGTTGAATTAAGCCCTTCTTTTATGACTCTTGAGGTCACTGAAAGCGCACTGATGCAGCACACAGCCGATACATTAGATAATTTGGCTAGGCTAAGGCAGATTGGCGTCAAAATCAATATCGATGACTTCGGTACAGGGTTTTCTTCGTTGCAATATTTAACCAAATTTCCGGTGACCGGATTAAAAATTGATAAAAGCTTTGTGATGACCATGGTCAGTGATGAAAGCGACACCATTATTGTGCGCTCAACGATTGACCTAGCGCATAATATGGGTCTAAAGGTAGTGGCTGAAGGTATAGAGGATGCAGCGGCTTATCAAGCTTTAAAAGAGCTGGGTTGCGACTATGGGCAAGGCTACCTTTTGAGTAAGCCGATAACTGCCGACGCATTATTTCTATGGCAGGCCGAATGGCAAAAAACAAACGCTCCAGAAAAAATATAGCTTCAATTTACTTGAACTAACGGACAAAGGCGTCCTGAACCTTGATGACGTATTACCGAGGTTGCTCTTGAAGTATGGTGTTCAGGCCTATTAGTTTCTAATACGCTGTTTAGGTACGCGAATGATTGTTAGGCAATGTTCGGAACCCGGGTGGGTTGAATCTACTAAGGTTGAAAGCCCCGAGCCGTGTATGACGTAGTTAAATCTTGTATGATGTGCTTTTTAAAACACCTTGAGTTAAACCTCACCTACGATGAAAAATCTTTCTTTGCGCGAGCAACTTTTAAACGCTGGGTTAACCAGTAAGTCTAAGGCCCATAAAGTAAACAATGAGCAGCGTAAGCAGACGCAACATAATAGAAAGCATAAAACACAGGTGCTCGATGAAGCGACTCAATTAGCCAACAAAGCAAAGGTGCAGCAACTAGAGAAAGATAAGCAGCTCAACGCTACATTGAATGAGGAAGCCGAAAAAAAGCAATTGATCGGGCAAATAAATCAGCTGATCAATGATAATAAATTAGCCAAAAACGATGACGGTGTGGGTTTTAATTTTAGTGATAACAATAAAATACGGACCATTTATATCAGCAGTGCCTTGCGCCAAAGTTTGGTAAAAGGAACAGCCGCAATCGTAAAATTCATTAAAACTTATGAGGTAGTGCCAGCACCTATTGCGGGAAAAATAGAGCTGCGTGATAAGAAGCGAATCATTTACTGGAATGACAATAATACGCCAGCAGCGGATGATGAGTATGCAGGCTACGACGTGCCCGATGATTTGGTCTGGTGAGCACGACAAATAACACGATCATAGTCAGTTGCCAACATTGGGTTAAGACGGTGATTGTGGGGCTAAATTTTTGCCCCTTCGCAAAGCCAGTCGTTGATGCCAATAATGTTCATTATAAGGTGGTGGATGCAGGTGGTTTTGAGGCTTGTTTAATGGCCTTAAGTGACGAGTTAAAGGAATTAGCTGAGCAACCATCAAGAGAAACCTCCTTGTTGATTTTTCCGGTGGGTTTTGACGTGTTTGAGGATTATTTGGATTTACTGTCGGTGTCGCAGGCGTTGCTGGAAGACCAGGGTTTCGAAGGGGTTTTTCAATTAGCCAGCTTTCACCCAGCGTATTGTTTTGACGGGCAGAATATCGATGATGCGGCAAATTACACCAACCGTTCGCCTTACCCGATGTTACATATCTTACGTGAGGCAAGTGTTGAAAAAGCGCTTAGCACCGTGGCCCACCCCGATAAAATACCAACGAGAAATATTGACGTCGCACGAGCTAAAGGACAGGTTGAAATGCAACGGTTATTGACCGCCTGCCAGAACCTTAAGGCTTAGTGCTTAGTGCATAAAAAAGCCTGTACCAAACAGTCAGTACAGGCCATTCGTGGGTGTTATATGAAGCTATCCCGTTTGTTTCATGTCTAATTGCTGACTACGTAGGTATTCATCATAATTGCCATGGAAATCGATGATGCCCTTGGGGGTTATTTCTACAATACGGTTGGCCAGCGATGAGACGAACTCACGGTCATGACTGACAAAAATCAAGGTACCATCGTAATTTTCTAAGGCCAAGTTAAGCGCTTCGATTGATTCCATGTCTAAATGGTTAGTCGGTTCGTCCATCAGCATGACATTGGTTTCGCCGAGTGTGAGTTTACCGAATAATAAACGGTTTTTCTCACCACCGGAGCACACCGATACCTTTTTGTTAAAGTCATCTGATGAAAACAGTAAGCGACCAAGTGTCATGCGTACAATTTGATCGTCATGGCTTGGCTTGCGCCATTGGCTCATCCAGTCAAACAGCGTCATATCAACATTAAAATCAGCACTGGCATCTTGTGGGCAATAACCGAGGGTCGCGTTTTCAGCCCATTTTATGGTGCCCTTGTTCGCTGAAAGTTCATTCATTAAACAACGTAAAAAAGTCGTTTTACCGGCGCCGTTTTCTCCGATAACGGCCATGCGTGTGCCCGCTTCTAAAATCATGGATGAATTTTCAAATAATGGGCCTTCATCAAAACCGTGTGCTAAGCCTTCGACGGTGACGGCTTCGCGGTGCAGTTTCTTCGCTTGCTTAAAACGAATAAAAGGGCTGACCCGTGATGACGGTTTGATATCAGCCAGCTCAATTTTTTCTAATTTTTTAGCGCGTGAGGTCGCTTGTTTAGCCTTTGAAGCATTGGCAGAAAAACGACTGACGAACTGTTGTAATTCGGCGATCTGTGTTTTCTTTTTGGCATTCTCAGATTGTAATAATTCACGTGCTTGAGTTGAGGCCATCATAAAGTCGTCGTAATTGCCGGGGTATTGACGAAGTTCACCGTAATCAATGTCAGCGATATGGGTACACACGGCATTTAAAAAATGCCTATCGTGCGAAATGATGATCATGGTGCTTTTGGATTGCGTGATAATGCCCTCTAACCAGCGGATGGTGTTAATATCCAAGTTGTTGGTGGGCTCATCTAGCAGCAAAATGTCAGGCTCTGAAAACAGTGCTTGCGCCAATAAAACACGTAGCTTCCAACCGGGCGCGACATTACTCATTAAGCCAAAGTGTAGGTCTTGGTCGATACCTGCGCTCATTAGAAGTTCACCCGCGCGGCTTTCGGCGCTATAGCCATCCAGTTCAGCAAATTCGACTTCCAGTTCAGCAACCTTCATACCTTCATCTTCGCTCATATCCGCCAGGGAATAGATACGGTCACGTTCTTGTTTAATGGCCCATAATTCCTCGTGCCCCATGATGACTGTGTCGATCACTGTATATTGTTCAAAGGCAAACTGATCTTGACCCAACTTACCAATGCGTTCGCCCGGATCCATTGATACATTGCCCGCGCTGGGCTCTAGATCGCCGCCTAGGATTTTCATAAAGGTTGATTTTCCGCAGCCATTGGCGCCGATTAAGCCATAACGGTTACCGTTGCCGAATTTTGCGGAAACGTTTTCAAATAAAGGCTTGGCGCCAAACTGCATGGTGATGTTTGCACTAACTAACATAATATATATCCGTAAAAATTTTTAAATACAAGAAGGCTTTTTATCGATTACCAAAGCTATCCGAACGATTATTTTGGCTGTTTTGACGCTTGCCACCGTTAGACGGCGCTCTTGGTTTATTAGAGCGAGCTAAATTATTGTGATTGGGCTTTTTTGCTGAGCGTGGCGTGTTATTACGGCCATTTTTAATCGGCTCTGCCTTAATGCTTGGGTCGGGATCAAAGCCGTCGATAACCAGTTTTTCGATATGACGGTTAATCAGTCGCTCGATATCTTTAAGTAACTTAAGCTCATCGACGCACACCAGTGACATGGCTTCACCTGGGCTGCCTGCACGGCCTGTACGTCCGATACGGTGCACGTAATCTTCGGGTACGTTAGGCAGTTCAAAGTTAACCACATGGGGTAGGTGATCGATATCCAAGCCACGTGCGGCGATATCGGTGGCGACCAGTACGCGAATTGCATTGGTTTTAAAGTTTGCAAGTGCCTTGGTGCGTGCGCCCTGACTCTTGTTACCATGAATGGCAGCAGCAGTAATGCCGTCGGTATTTAGTTGCTCGGTTAGTTTGTTGGCGCCGTGTTTGGTGCGAGTAAATACTAATACTTGCTGCCAATTATTTGATCCGATTAACAATGATAGCAGTTCACGCTTACGTTTTTTGTCAACGGGATGAACGATCTGTGAAATCAGCTCGGAGGCGGTGTTTTGTTTGGCGACTTCTATTAATGCGGGATCGTGTAATAACGTGCTAGAGAGTGCCTTGATTTCTTTAGAAAACGTGGCAGAGAATAAGAGGGTTTGTTTTTTCTTTGGCAGTATGGCAAGCAGTTTTCTGATATCCCGAATAAAGCCCATGTCGAGCATACGGTCGGCCTCATCGAGGACTAAAATCTCAACCGCAGATAAATCGACGGTGTGTTGAGAGACGTGGTCAAGTAAGCGACCCGGGGTAGCGACTAATATATCAACACCTTTACGAAGCTTTTGTTTTTGCGGGTTGATGTTAACGCCGCCAAAGATGACGAATGACGATAAAGGTAGGTGTTTGCCATAATCAACGACGCTTTCAGCCACTTGTGCAGCCAACTCGCGAGTAGGGGTTAAAATTAACGCACGCACCTTAGATGGTTTATTGGACGGCTCACCGTGTTCCATTAGACGTTGTAATATAGGCAGCGTAAAGCTGGCTGTTTTACCTGTACCTGTTTGTGCGCCACCCATAATATCTCTACCTTGTAGGATGTGCGGGATGGATTGTTGTTGGATTGAAGTAGGGGTGGTGTAACCTTTTTCTGATACAGCACGGCTTAATTCGGCTCTAAGGCCGAGGGATTCGAACGACATATATTATTTCTCCAGAGATCCAACCACCACAGATTAAAGCGGTACGGTCAAGGCGGAAAACTTGCTAGTAAAGTTAGGTAAAATGAAATTACCGATTTGAGAGTGGAGTGCAGACCGATCAGCACAACCATTAAGAGCCGAGGATTATACCCGACTATCGAACGTAATCACAGGCTATATCGCATTAAAGTAGATAAAAGAGTGTTTTTATTCTTGAACTGGGTTAGAATCTGTATCGCTACATTCTCTACTGGTTTTTGTAAGATCTGCTCTTGTTAATTTCCTTGTAAGACTTGTAACACTATTTTTAATTTTATTTGAGGTAATTATCATGGCAACAGGTACCGTTAAGTGGTTTAACGAATCAAAAGGCTTCGGCTTTATCACTCCAGAAGATGGCAGCAAAGATGTATTCGTGCATTTTTCAGCTATTGCTAGCGAAGGTTTTCGTACATTAAACGAAGGTCAGCAAGTGAACTTCGACGTAGAAAATGGCCCTAAAGGACCACAAGCTGTTAACGTTACAGCTTAATTTCTAAACGATTAAAAAGCCTCGCATTACGCGGGGCTTTTTTTTGCTTTTTAAAAATAGGTTGTTAGGCTGGGGTGTCTTTTTAAGAAAAAAGAATAGACGTTGATAACATAAACTGACGGGTATTATGGACATAATTAATCAAATAAATCAGGCATTATTACCCAGTGCATTCATCATATTAATGGGTGTTTTATTGCGCCACTGGCGGCCTGCGGGGTTGACGTTGGTGGATACTCGACGTGTGATTAGTACCTTGGTGCTGAACCTTTTTTATCCGGCGCTTATTTTTTCAGTCATTCCTAGAGTGACCTTAACAGGTGATATATTTAGTGCGCCCTTGGTATCTAATGTAGGCATTGTTGTTGGCATGCTGGCTTGCTGGGGTTTTTACCCGTGGTTAAAACGCCAAGGTTGGGGTAAGCCTGAGCTGGGGGCGTTAATGCTGGTTTGCGGCTTGGGTAATATCATTTCTTTAGGTGTGCCTTTATTGCAGGCAATTCAGGGTGAAGAAGCGGCGCGCTTTGCGATCTATATCGACATTATGGCGATCACACCGATGCTTTGGGTTGTTGGGCTATGGTTGGCGATAGAGTGGGGTGACAATAACGAACAACGGCAAACGCCGCTAAGGTTTTTGAAATCGTTGTTGAGCTTGCCGCCTATTTGGGCGTTTGTCATCGCCATTGGGTTGAATATTTACAACATCAGCCTGCCGGACTTTTTACAAAAAGCGACGACTATGTTGGGAAATGTCACGATGTCTGGCATGCTGCTTGTGGTCGGCATGTCGTTATCATTTGCTAGCTTAAAAAAGCATAAAGGGTTGGCGATTTTGGCGTCGATGATTAAGTTGCTGTTAGTACCAGCGGTAGTGTTTGCAGTTGCCAATGCCACGGTGGAGGACGCTGAGACGATACAGGCGACGGTACTCATGGCAGCGACACCATCTATGATGGCAACTATGATTTTGAGTGAGCGCTACGGCTTGAATACGGAATTGTTGTCGACCGTCTTGGTGGCTAGTACGGCCTTGTTTTTTGTTAGTTTGCCGTTATGGTTAATGCTGTTGGCTTAGTCAGCGTTTTGGTTCTTTTTTGTATCAGGTGCAGCAGGCGGCTCGTTAGCTTCGTCTTGAGGTGCTGTTTTTAGCTCGTCGCGTAGATCGTTAAACTTGGCTTCAACGTCTTCGATCGTTTCGGATACTTGGCTTTTAACTGAATTCGTTGCTTGCTGCATGGATTGCTTTAATTCTTCGGTGCGCAGCTGTTCGTCAATTTCGTATTTAACGGTTTTAACAAGCCCTTGGGCTTTGCCGACCCATAAACCGACGGTTCTTGCAACGCGCGGCAATTTTTCAGGGCCGATGACCAATAAAGCGATAATGCCTATTAAGCATAATTCAAAAAAACCAATATCAAACATAGTGTATAACCAGGCCAGTGTTCTATTAAGTAGCGACTATCAACCGCTGTAATGCGTTAGTATAGGTTAAAGGCGCTATGTTTACATAATGATAAATAATGGCTTGGCTATTACGGCTTGTCTTACATTAAAGGCGCAACAATGCGCCGTTTTGATTTAATTGTATTGATGGCCCGGTGCATATTAACGAAGTCTTCTTCGATAGCGTGTCAATAGCGTTATAATGGATTGAACGTTTAGGCCTGTTGCTTACTCTAATCAGCAGGTGAATTTAATAAAAAGGTTGTGTATGTCAGTTAATGTTACAAAAAGCGCTGCGGCGCAAGTGCAAAGTCAGTTGGATAAACGAGGTAAAGGGTTGGGTTTACGCTTAGGTGTGCGGGAGTCGGGTTGCTCAGGTTATTCCTATGTAATTGATTTTGCTGATGAAGTGGGTGAGTTAGACCAAGTGTTTGAAGCGCACGGTGTAAAGATTATTATTAACAAGGACTCGTTGGGCTTTTTAGATGGGCTTGAGTTAGATTTTGCGAGAGAAGGCATCAATTCAGCCTTTAAGTTTAACAACCCCAATGTAAAAGACGCGTGTGGTTGTGGTGAGAGCTTTACTGTTTAATTTTAGATTTATTCAACAACACTCAATTCATTGATTTGTTTACCTCATACGGGTGATAACTTGATTGCCAGTGTAGGCCTCTATCTGTAAACTATGCGTATTGTGATAGTGATCTATCAGATAACCTAATGCCGTGAATTTGCACGGTTTTTTCTAAATTTAATTTTTATTGTTGGAGTAATACTATGGCGCTTGAGCGTACTTTTTCTATTGTTAAACCAGATGCCGTTGCAAAAAATGTTATCGGTCAAATTTATGCGCGTTTTGAATCTGCTGGTTTGCGCATTATAGCGTCCAAAATGATCCACCTAAGTCGCGACCAAGCGGAAGGCTTTTATGGTGTACATAAAGAGCGTCCTTTTTTTAAAGACTTAGTTGAGTTTATGATTTCTGGTCCAGTGATGGTTCAGGTGCTTGAAGGTGAGAACGCTATTCTTAAGAATCGAGAAGTGATGGGTGCAACCAACCCAGCAGAAGCAGATGCGGGTACTATTCGGGCTGATTTTGCCGATAGCATTGATGAGAATGCTGTCCATGGTTCAGACGCACCAGAAACTGCTGCAGAAGAGATTAAGTTTTTCTTCAGTGATAACGAACTGTGTGAGCGTACACGTTAATAACGAATGACTGTAAAACAAAACCTGCTGAACTTTGACCGTAAAGGTCTGGAAACGTTTTTTGCCGAAATGGGAGAAAAGCCGTTTCGTGCAACACAGGTTTTGAAATGGATACACCAAGAAGGGGTGTCCGACTTCCAGTTAATGACCAATTTAAGCAAGGCACTTCGGCAGACGCTTACTGAGCTTGCCGAGGTGCGTTTGCCTGAGATTGTTTTTGAGCAAAAATCTGAAGATGGCACCTATAAATGGGTGCTTGAACTGGACGGCCAAAATCGAATCGAAACCGTCTTTATACCGGAAGATGGGCGGGGTACCTTATGCGTTTCATCGCAGGTGGGTTGTGCGCTTGAATGTACGTTTTGTTCAACCGCCAAACAGGGCTTTAACCGCAACTTATCAACGGCAGAAATTATTGGTCAAGTGTGGGTCGCAGCAAGAGCCTTGGCAGGTAAGGCGAACCTGACCAATGTAGTGATGATGGGGATGGGTGAGCCGTTGTTAAATTTCAATAACACGGTAGCTGCTTTAAACCTAATGATGGATGACTTTGCCTACGGTTTGGCAAAGCGACGGGTGACTGTTAGTACCTCGGGTGTGGTGCCTGCGCTGCTGCGTTTAGCTGACGTAAGTGACGTGAGTTTAGCGGTTTCATTGCACGCACCGAATGACGCGTTAAGAGACGTATTGGTACCCATTAATAAAAAATACCCGATTGCTGAGTTGTTAGAGGCGTGTAAATACTACATCAAAGATGAGAAACGCCGCAAAATCACCTTTGAATACGTTATGCTCAGCGGGATTAATGATTCGGTTGAACAGGCACACCAATTGACACGCCTACTGGAAGGCATTCCATCAAAAGTAAATTTGATTCCATTTAATCCTTTTCCTGATACCCAATATACGCGTTCTAGTAATAATGCGATTCATCGTTTTACCGCGGTGTTAAAAGAAGCGGGTTTAATTACCACGACGCGGAAAACGCGGGGCGATGATATTGATGCGGCTTGTGGGCAGCTGGTCGGTAAGGTTAAAGATAAAACTAAACGCCAGTTAAAATTACAAGCGGTTGCAACATGATGAAAATACGACTTTTTCGCTTATCGGTATTGTGTTTTTTTATTGTTTTGTCTGCTTGCCAATCTCAGCCATTAAAAAGTGAATCAGCCCATATGCAAGGCAATGAAAGCAGCCCTGCGGATGTGTACGTGTCGCTTGGCGTTGAATATATGAACCGAGGCATGAATGAAGTGGCTCTGGAAAAGTTACAGACAGCTATCAACATAGACAGTAACTCCAGTAATGCGCACAACGTGCTAGCTGTTTTATATGACCGTTTAGGCGAGGCAGCCTTAGCCGGTCAACACTACGAAAAAGCGGTAGCGTTAAGCCCAGCAAATTCAAGTGCCCAAAACAATTATGCGCGCTACCTTTGCGGCATTAAACAGTACGAACGCGCTGATCAGCACTTTAATCTAGCGTTAAAAAACCCCTTGTATAAAACCCCCTACGTTGTACTTACTAATGCGGGCAGTTGTGCTTGGACGGCGGGCGATTTGGCCAAAGCAGAGAATTATTATCGAATGGCGTTACAACGGCATAAACGCTTTCCCCCTGCCCTTTTTCAGATGGCAAAATTAAAATTCGAGCAACAAAATTATTTATCAGTCAGAGCCTATTTACAACGTTATAGAGACGCGGCTATGCATACGTCAGCTTCATTATGGTTAGGTATACAGGCAGAGGACAAGTTGGCGAACCAAAGTGCGGTAGCAAGCTACGTATTACAGCTGAAACGACTGTATCCAGATTCTCAGGAGATGGGTTTGTTAGAAAAAAGTAAGTTTTACCGCGCGACTTCAAAGTAAATTCTCATGAGTAAAAAACTACAAGCCATTCGTGGCATGCACGACATTTTGCCGACAAAAACACCGTTATGGCAAATGATAGAAAAGGCGATGTTTGAGGTATGCCAGCAATACGGTTATGCGGAGATTCGTATGCCGATCGTAGAAAGCAGCGATCTGTTTTGCCGCTCAATTGGTGAAGTGACAGATATCGTTGAAAAAGAGATGTACACCTTTGATGATCGTAACGGTGATTCGTTAAGTTTGCGCCCAGAAGGCACGGCGGGCTGTGTCAGAGCCGGCTTAGAGCATGGCCTGTTTTATAACCAAACACAGCGATTGTGGTACCAAGGGCCGATGTTTCGGCACGAGCGACCACAGAAGGGGCGCTATAGGCAGTTTCATCAGATGGGGGTTGAGTGTTTTGGCATATCGGGTGCTGAGATCGAAGCCGAGTTGATTCTAATGACCTACCGCTTATGGAAAAAGCTGGGTTTGGCTGATCAGCTGTCATTGGAAATTAATTCACTCGGTACTAACCAAGAACGTTTAGCCTACAAAGCACTATTAACACAATTTTTAGAGCAACATAAAGAACAGTTGGATGAGGACAGCCTGCGACGTTTGCATTCTAATCCCTTACGGATTTTAGATAGCAAAAACCCTGCAATGCAGTCACTGATAGAACAAGCTCCGAAGCTGATGGACTCGCTAGGCGAAGAATCCACGCTACATTTTCAGACATTACGCCAACTGCTGGATGATGCGGGCGTGACGTGTGTGCATAATCCGCGTTTAGTGCGCGGTTTGGATTATTATTCACATACAGTATTTGAATGGGTGACAAGTTCATTAGGCGCACAAGGGACGGTTTGTGCCGGTGGGCGATTTGATGGGCTGATTGAACAACTTGGCGGTAAAGCAACACCAGCGGTCGGTTTTGCAATGGGCATGGAGCGTTTGGTATTGTTGTTAGACGATGCGCCCTGGGTGGCCGTGAAGCCCTTAGCGTATATCATTCATCAGGGTGAAGCAGCAAAAAATCAAGCCATGCGACTCGTGGAAAGACTACGTGACGAATTACCTACGCACAGCTTTATTTTACACTGTGGTGACGCAAGCTTGAAAAGCCAGTTTAAAAAAGCCGATAAAGTAGACGCAACGTTTGCGCTGGTTTTAGGCGAGTCAGAGGTCGAAAACCAACACGTAGGTATTAAGTTTTTGCGTGAACGAAAAGAACAAGAACAAATTCCGCAAGACGAATTGATTAACTTTTTAACAAATAATAGCTAATACAGGACACACGATGGACGCTTATCAAACTGAAGAAGAACAAGTAGAAAGCATTAAAAAATGGTGGTCGGATAACTCACGCTCGATAATTTTTGGCGTAGGCCTTGGGTTAGTGGCCATTTTTTCATGGCAAAGTTGGAAGGACTGGACGCACCAACAGACGGTCGAAGCCTCTGATATTTATCAGCAGATAACACAAGCGAGTAAGGACCAAAAAATTGACACGGTCTTAGTGTTGGCAACAGAGTTAGAAACATCCTATTCAGGCACGCCTTATGCTGCCTTGGCGGGCTTGCAAAAAGCAAAAGCGCAAAATGAACAGGGTGACCGTGATGGCGCGATTGTTACACTGGAAAAAGTGGCTGCTGAGGCGGCTAATAACTCGATTCAGCATATCGCTCGTACTCGAGCATTACGTTTGCGACTTGCCGCACAACAATTGCAAGCTGTTATCGACAGCATTGATTCGATCATCAATGAACAAGGTGGGTTAAATCCGGGCGAGTTTATTGGTCAATACGAGGTGTTAAGAGGTGATGCTTATCGCTTATTAGGCGATAGTGAAAAAGCACGGCAAAGTTATACCGTTGCGCTAAGGACAGCGACATTAGACAGTCGACTATTGCAATTGAAGCTGGATGACTTAGGGCCACCCGTTGCCAGCTTTGCTAGCGACACGATGTCCCAGCCCAGTGAGGTGAAAAAATGATTCGATTTGCTATTGTCCTATGTAGCCTGTTATTGGCAGCTTGTTCAGGTGTCATGGAATCGACAAAATCAGCGGGTAAATCACTCGAAAGCAGCATTATCGACATAATGAGCCCTTACGCTAAGGATGAGTCTGCGCCAGCTAAACCATTAGAAGAGATTGTGCCGGAAGTCACGCTAAGCAAATTATGGCAGCGTAAAGTTGGTAGGGCTCACAGCGAAGGCTTTTTAAAATTAGAAATGGCGCTTTCGGATGGCAAAATTTTTATGGCTGATGCAAACGGTGTGGTACAAGCGTTAGACCAAAAAACAGGTAATACAGTGTGGCAAGTCGATACCAAGTTACCTATTTCAGGCGGTATTGAAGTCGGCTTTGAAAATGTGTTTTTCGGTACAACTGATGCTGAAGTTGTTGCTCTAAAATTAGATGATGGCGATACCGCGTGGACCAGCCAAGTGAGCAGTGAAGTGCTATCAATTCCTCGTTTTTCAGAGGGCTTGTTAGTCTCTCGCAGTATTGATGGGGCGATCACCGCATTAGACGCTAGCGATGGTAAAGAAATATGGTCATATATCAGAGATGTACCCGCACTGAGTTTACGGGGCACGAGCTCACCGGTAATTAAAAGTGGCGGTGTGATCAGTGGTTATGCAAACGGTAAATTAGTGGTATTACGCTTAAAAGATGGTCTGCAAATTTGGGAAACCAGTGTCGCCGTGCCGAGAGGACGGGGCGCTTTAACGCGAATGGTTGATGTTGACTCAGACCCATTAGCTGGCGAACGCTTAATTTACGCAGCGACCTTTAATGGTGGAGTGGTCGCTTTAGATGTAAGGTCGGGGCAAATTACCTGGCGTCGCTCTGAAATGTCGTCGTATAAAAAAATGATAGCCGATTGGGTGTCGATTTATGTCGTTGATGTGAAAAATCATTTGTGGTCGGTTGACCAAAATGATGGCTCGGTCAATTGGACTCAAGACCAACTGGAGAACAGGGATTTAACACCCTTAGTGAGATCGGGTGAGTATTTGCTAACCGCCGATTATGAGGGTTATTTACACGTTTTATCAGCAGTAAGTGGGCGTTTAGTTGGGCGTTTAAAAGTGGCTGATGCAGCAATCACAATGGAACCGTTGGTCGATGGCGATATTGTCTACGTACAAGATGTTGAAGGGGAAATAACAGCCATTCGCCTAGCCTCTATTGCCCTGTCAGGTGTTGAAAAATAAATTATGCTACCTGTCATTGCCCTAGTCGGCCGACCTAATGTTGGTAAATCAACGCTTTTTAATTACTTAACGCGCACCCGAGATGCCTTGGTGGCCGATTATCCAGGGCTGACCCGAGATCGACAGTATGGCTTAGTTAAGCGGGGGGATATTCGCTCACTGGTTGTTGATACTGGGGGTATTACTGCGTCCGACGAGGGGATTGATGGCGTCGCCATAGAACAAGTACAACGTGCGCTTGAAGAAGCCGACGTGGTGCTATTTCTAGTCGATACACGGCACGGCATCCACCCAATCGATGAGGAAATTGCCAAGAACTTACGAAAACTCGGAAAAAAAATTGTACTGGTGGCGAATAAAACCGATGGTTTAGATGCCAATACGCATATTGCCGAATTTCACCGAATGGGTTTCGAGAAACCTTGGCCTATTGCCGCAACGCATGGACGGGGTGTTCTAGAATTACTAAAACATGTTTTCGACCTGCTGCCGGTCACTGAGTCGTTTGACGACGCTTTGCCAGGATCGGGTATTCGTGTCGCGGTAATTGGTCGCCCAAATGTCGGTAAATCGACACTGATTAATCGCTTATTGGGGGAGGACCGGGTGGTTGTTTTTGACCAACCGGGCACCACCCGTGATAGTGTGTTTATTCCGTTTGAACGTGGCGGACAAAAGTATACGCTGATCGATACAGCCGGGGTCCGTCGTCGCTCTAAGGTCTCAGAAACAGTAGAAAAATTTAGTATTGTGCAAACCTTGCGCGCGATAGACGATACACACGTGGTGATCTATTTAATCGACGCCAGTGAAGGTGTAACCGACCAAGATGCCAGCTTGTTAGGTATGGTGTTGGAAACGGGTCGTGCCTTGGTGATCGGTTTAAACAAGTGGGACGGTTTAAATGAGGATCAGCGCGATAAGGTAAAACGTCAGATCGATGTAAAATTGAGTTTCCTAGAGTACGCGGAACAATATTTTATTTCGGCTTTGCACGGCAGTGGCGTGGGCAAATTGTTTGAATCTATCGTCGCCTTGTATCGCTCAGCAATGATTGATATGGCAACGCCGCGCTTGACCGATATTTTAGAGCAGGCTATTCGCGCGCATCAGCCACCTTTGGTTGGCGGACGTCGAATTAAACTTAAATTTGCCCATCAAGGCGGACAAAATCCACCGGTTGTTATTATTCATGGCAACCAAACAGTCGCCGTTCCGGGTAGTTATAAACGCTATCTTATGAATGTGTTTCGCGAAAAACTCGGCCTGGTTGGAACGCCAATTCGAATAGAGTTCAAGTCGCCAGACAACCCTTACGCAAAACAAAGCAGAATGTCAGCGACTCATATTGCGAAGAGTAAAAGCTCAAAGTCATTACAGAAAAAACCGCACAAACCAAGCAAGCACCGTTAGACAATAGGTATAGCCAATAAGGTGTTTAGTTGCTGGTTTGATTGATCTTGGCTTCTACCTTAATAAAGTCACCTGGGTTTTTTAATTCGCGTAATTCAGGGTATTCTTTTGTACGTTTCTTGATACTTTGCCTTAATGACCGTATTAAAAAGCGGGTCTCGGTATTCCAAGGTAGCTGAAATTCATTTTTGCAATGCGTGCACGTGAAGGTTGCATTAATGTCATCGTGTTCAATGGTGCTAATAGTCCAATAACCACAATGGGTGCAGAGGTCTTTAATTTGCATTAGGGTGTCGTCTTATTCAATTGAATTTGCGGTATATAGTCGCTAATAAAAAAGGCGGGGTCAACCTTGGTCTTATTTAAATAGACGTTCCAATGTAAATGGGGCCCAGTGACTCGCCCAGTAGCGCCTACCTCAGCGATCGTTTGCCCTTGAGTTACCGGGTCGCCAATGTTCACTAAGGTTTTGTTTAAGTGAAAATAGCCGCTTATAAGCCCTTGCCCATGGTCAATAAGCACCGTGTTGCCGTTAAAAAAATAATCGCCGACGTCGATGATGGTACCGGCAGCAGGTGCAACAATGGGGGTTCCTTTTGCAGCTGCGATATCTAAACCGCTATGGGGTTTCCTTGCTTGTTTATTAAAAAAACGCTTCAGCCCAAACGGGCTGCTTAAACGGCCGTGAGCAGGCAAAATAAAGTTAAGTTGAACAGCTTGGTCAGTCCATGTTGATAAGGCGCTGGATAAGGTCTTTTTTTCTTTGTTGATGCGTGTTAAATCGAGCGGGTTTGGGTTAATTAAACGCTTATTTTTAGGGGTTTCTTTTAATGTGATGTATTGCGCGGGGTAGTCCTTATCAATAACAGTGAACGAGGTGACGGCTTTTGCTGAGTCGTCATATAAGGTGTGTTTACCGGGCTTTGCGCTCAAGGGTATACCCACAACAGCCAGCCACTGTCCTTTGTGTGCAAGGGTTAAAATGCGCTGTTTTTTATAATAGAGAGTGGGTTGTTTGTCGCCATTAAGGGTAATAAGCGCAATACCACCGGGGACCAGTTGCTGCTGCGGAAAGCTGTTAGCGGCAAGGGCGTACGGCAGTAAAAAAAGTAGCAGTGTGAATTTAAGTAGTTTCATGGATGTTATCGAGTGTGGCTAATAGGGTTCCATCGCTCAGCTGAACGTCAAATTTATCACCGATGCTGAGCTGAGTGACCTTGTTAATAATAGCGCCAGTGCCGTGTTGTTTAGTAATGCTATACCCACGGGATAATGTCGCGAGAGGGCTAAGTGCCTCCAAGGCTTTATTGCAGCTGGCAAAACGTAAACGCGCCAACTGAAGCGGTTGTTGAATTTGTTGGGGTAAGCGATGAGCTAGGTTGTCTAAGCGCTGTTGAAGCTGCTGAACCGTTCGCTTAGGGGTGTTGTTGAGCAAGGCGGTGTTTAATTGTGTGACTAAGCTTTGGTAGCTTTGCAGCTGTCGGTTTAAGCTGTTTATTAGACGCATCTGGGATTCATCTAAACGTTGTGAGTGTAACTGCAGTTGACTGCCTGGGTGAGAGCGCTTTAATAAGTGTTGCAACCTGTCCAAGCGCGCGTGTTGGCTGGCCAGTTGGTTGTTGACAAGACGGGCCAATTGCTTGGCCAGTTGGTCAAACTGGTTGAACCATTGTTGCTGTTCAGGGCTGACCAGCTCAGCAGCGGCAGAGGGTGTTGCTGCGCGATAATCGGCAACAAAATCAGAGATGCTGACATCAGTTTCGTGCCCAATCGCACTGACGATAGGGATATCGGATTGATACACAGCCCTGGCGACAATTTCTTCGTTAAAGGCCCATAGGTCCTCTATGGAACCACCGCCACGGGTAAGGATGAGGGCATCACATTCTTTGCGTGCATTGGCCAATTCAATTGCCTCTACAATCTCGTGTTTTGCGCCGTCACCTTGGACGCTAACTGGGTAAATAACGACCGCCAGTGCCGGGAAACGGCTTTTAAGTACGCTCAAAACATCGTGAATAGCCGCCCCACTGGGTGAGGTGATAAGCCCCAGTTTTTTAATTAATGAGGGTAAGGTTTTTTTGGTCTGACTATCAAACAGGCCCTCGCTGGTAAGTTTGTTTTTTAACGCCTCAAATTGTTGCCGCAAAAGCCCTTCACCCGCTTCTTCCATGTGTTCAGCAATCAGTTGAAAGTTACCGCGTGCTTCGTATAGGCTGACCCGGGCTTTTAACAGGACGTGCGTGCCATTATCCGGTTTAAACCCTATTTTGCGCAGTTGTGGTCGAAACATGGCGCACTGAATCTGGGCCTGTTGGTCTTTTAAAGTAAAATAAATATGGCCCGACGCGGGGCGTGAAAGGTTGGATAGCTCACCTTCAATCAGCACCGTGAGAAAATGGCCCTCCAATAACAATCGTGTTTCACGGCAGAGCTGAGAAACGGTGTAGGTTTTCCCTTGGTTAAACATAATGCCTTGTTGTGTATCTATTAAGATGATAAATACTGGAGCATACATTATAATGGGCTGCTTTTTCTATGATAAGATCGGAAAACATGCGATTTGAACAAGAAGCTTTAACCTTTGACGACGTTTTATTAGTACCGGCTCATTCTACGGTGCTCCCTCGTGACGTACGCCTTGAAACCCAGTTGACACGTGGTATCTCTCTTAATATTCCAATATTGTCTGCGGCCATGGACACGGTGACCGAAGCGCGTTTGGCAATAGCCTTAGCGCAAGAAGGCGGTATTGGAATTATCCATAAAAACATGACCGCTGAACAACAAGCTTACGAAGTGGCCAAAGTGAAGCGTTTTGAAAGTGGTGTGATCAAAGACCCGATAACCGTTACTTCCAACGTCACCATTCGTGAAGTGATTGCACTCACACGGCAACACAATATTTCGGGTGTCCCTGTCGTTAACGGTAAAGAGTTAGTCGGTATTGTTACCAGCCGAGACCTACGTTTTGAAACGCATATGGATGCGCTGATTGACTCGGCTATGACGCCAAAAGAAAAACTGATCACTGTCAAAGAGGGTGCCAGCAAAGAGGAAGTGATTAGTTTATTGCATAAGCACCGGATTGAAAAAGTGTTGGTGGTTAATGATGACTTTCAACTCTGCGGCATGATCACCGTTAAAGATATTCAAAAAGCCAAAGACTACCCGCTGGCCTGTAAAGATACCCAAGGTCGCCTTCGGGTAGGCGCTGCGGTTGGTACCGGAGAAGGTACCGAACAACGTGTGGCCGCGCTTGTGGCAGCAGGTGTTGACGTGGTTATTGTGGATACCGCGCACGGTCATTCTCAAGGGGTCTTGGATCGCGTTAAATGGGTCAAAACACAGTTCCCTGATTTACAAGTTATCGGTGGCAATATCGCCACGGCTGAAGCAGCTTTAGCATTAGCCGAGGCAGGTGCCGATGCGGTTAAAGTCGGTATCGGGCCGGGTTCAATCTGTACTACACGAATCGTCGCTGGTGTTGGTGTGCCACAAATTACTGCTGTAGATAATGCGGTGCAGGCGCTTAAAGGAACGGGTATCCCTGTTATTTCTGACGGTGGGGTGCGCTTTTCAGGTGACGTAGCAAAAGTGATCGCTGCGGGTGCTAGCTCGGTTATGTTGGGCAGCTTATTGGCGGGTACCGAAGAAGCGCCGGGCGAAGTTGAATTATTCCAAGGTCGCTCGTACAAAAGTTATCGTGGCATGGGATCATTAGGTGCAATGGCGCAGCAAGAGGGCTCGAGTGACCGTTATTTCCAAGAAACCAGTGAGACCGAAAAATTAGTGCCCGAAGGCATTGAAGGCCGTGTCGCATACAAAGGTACCATGGTGAATATTGTGCATCAGCTGATGGGCGGTTTACGCGCCAGCATGGGCTACACTGGTTGCGAAAACATTGAGCAGATGCAACATAAGGCGAAGTTTGTACGGGTTAGCAGTGCGGGTATGCGAGAAAGTCATGTACACGATGTTACCATCACCAAGGAAGCACCCAATTACCGTATTGAACGGTAAGCAACGAGGTTACGTTTGAAGATACAACAACATGGGGATATTCATTCCCATAAAATCCTGATTTTAGATTTTGGCTCACAATACACGCAACTAATCGCCCGGCGCGTTCGGGAAATCGGCGTGTACTGTGAAATTTACCCCTACGATGTTGAGCCACAAGCGATTGCTGACTTTAAGGCTAACGGCATTATCTTGTCGGGTGGCCCAGAAACAGTGACCGAGGGTAACGCGCCACAAGCACCAGCAGTTGTTTTTGAATTAGCGGTGCCCGTCTTAGGCATTTGCTATGGCATGCAAACCATGGCTGCACAATTGGGCGGTCGCGTTGAGGCGTCGGATAAAAAAGAATTTGGCTACGCGAGCATCCGTGCTCGGGGCCATACCGCACTGCTAAAAGATATTGAAGACCATGTCACAGACGATGGCTTTGGCTTACTCGACGTCTGGATGAGCCACGGTGACAAGGTGGTTGATTTGCCAGTAGGGTTTAAATTAATGGCCAGTAGCGATAGCGCCCCGATCTCGGGCATGGCGCATGAAGAAAAACAACTCTACGGTCTGCAGTTTCACCCTGAAGTAACCCATACCAAACAAGGCGGAAGAATTTTAAGCCGATTTGTACTGGATATTTGTGGCTGCGAAGCGTTGTGGACCTCGCAAAATATTATCGAAGCCAGCATCAGCGATGTGCAACAACAAGTGGGTTCTGATCGGGTAGTGCTTGGCTTATCGGGTGGGGTTGATTCGTCAGTCGTTGCGGCTTTATTGCATAAGGCCATTGGTGACCAGTTGACTTGTGTGTTTGTCGACACCGGTTTGCTGCGCTTAAACGAAGGTGACCAAGTAATGGCGATGTTTGCCGAACACATGGGCGTTCGAGTGATTCGAGTGGATGCGGAACAACGGTATTTGTCAGCATTAAAGGGCGTTTCAGATCCCGAGAAAAAACGTAAAGTGATTGGCAACTTATTCGTTGAAATTTTTGATGAAGAAGCCGCAAAACTTGTTGATGCGAAGTGGTTAGCACAGGGTACTATCTACCCCGATGTGATTGAATCTGCAGGCTCTAAAACAGGCAAGGCGCATTTAATTAAATCGCACCATAACGTGGGCGGCTTGCCTGAAGATATGACGCTAAAATTGGTCGAGCCGCTGCGTGAACTGTTTAAAGATGAAGTGCGCCAGTTGGGTGTGGAACTAGGTTTACCCTACGATATGGTCTACCGCCACCCGTTTCCAGGCCCCGGCCTAGGCGTGCGTATTTTAGGTGAAGTTAAAAAAGAATACGCCGAGTTATTACGCCTTGCCGATGATATTTTTATCAGTGAACTGTATAAACACGATCTGTATCAAAAAACCAGCCAAGCCTTTGCCGTTTTCTTACCGATAAAATCGGTCGGTGTGACGGGCGATGGCCGTCGCTATGAATACGTGATCGCCCTGCGTGCCGTTGAAACGATTGATTTTATGACCGCCCGTTGGGCTCACTTGCCGTATGAGTTTTTAGGCCATGTCTCTAACCGGATTATTAACGAGATAGCCGGTATTTCACGTGTGACCTACGATATTTCAGGAAAGCCTCCCGCCACCATAGAGTGGGAGTAATATGGACTTGGTCTTGCGATTCTATTTAGACCTATGTCAACAATACGCAAGATATTTATCTTTAGCCTAGTTACTTTTAGCGGGCTGCTGCTTATTGGCGCGCTATTTTTACTCTTTTTTGTAGATATTAATAGCTATAAAGCTAAGCTAGAAGCGACCGCCTCAAACGCATTGGGGCTGGACGTTAAAGTCGATGGCCGAATAGGCTTAGGTTTCTTTCCTAGCATTTGTTCTGTGTGTGCGATAGCGTACAGACTAAACTAGGGGGTCTAGGTAAAGTCGTGAATCTATAACCCGCTCTTCGGTACGCAGAGCGGGTTATATCTCAACAGCTCTAGCGTAATCGAGACGGTTGCGCTGACCTTACTCATGCTCGAGTCAATTAACCAAAAGGTATAGATCATGAACTTAGCCAAAACCATCAGTACAGCCCTCATTATGAGTGCCTTTCTTGTCGTCCTATCCGGTTGTGAAGGGAACGAAGGTCCGGTAGAAAAAGCGGGTAAGAAAATAGACCAGACGACACAAAAGCTCGGTGGAAAAATCGAAGCGGCCGGCGAAAGTATCCAGGACGCTGCTAAAGGCAACGACTAGTCATCGTTGTACTGTTGAGGTATCAGAAGCAACCGTGATTTCCAAGGCTGAAATCAGGTAGAAACAAAACCTCGGCAGCGGATTTTTTTTGCAACAAATGCAAGCCTTGCACCAGCGAGTTAAATAATAGCGTATTATATTTCTTTAAAAAATATAACGAATTTTTACATGCTGTTGACACTTACGACTATTAATAAGCCCACACCAATATCAAATGTTCATCGGTTATTATCAACCGATGGGAGATAATCATTGCTTATGGATGATCAGGTATGGATGCGTCGGGCTATTGAGTTGGCGCGCAAAGCAGAAACATTGGGCGAAGTACCGGTAGGTGCGCTGATCGTAAAGCAAGACCGATGCATTGCTGAAGGTCACAATAGGCCAATTCAAAACTCAGACCCAACAGCGCACGCCGAAATTATAGCCATTCGCGAAGCAAGCCAACGTTTGCAAAATTACCGTTTAGTTGACTGTACTTTATATGTGACGCTTGAACCTTGTGTGATGTGTATGGGGGCAATACAACACGCAAGGATTAAGCGTGTTGTTTTTGCTGCGACCGATCCAAAACGCGGGGCTGTTTGTAGCGCCCTACATCTTGCCGAGGCGGATTACGCGAATCACCACATCGAATGGACGGCTGGGGTATTAGATTCCGAATGCGCGACCTTATTAAGCGACTTTTTTAAACGCCGGCGATAGTCTTTAGTCTGCCGATATACGACTTTTTAAGCCTAACTTCATGCAAACACCGGTGATTAAAAGAATAACTGATTGGACGAGCTTTGATGGAACGCGTATGCACGGTGTCCATTGGACGTCAGCTGTTAAATCAACTTACGTCATCTGCTTGATTCATGGGTTAGGTGAGCACAGTGGTCGTTATTCTGCATTAGCACATTATTATGTTTCTCGTGGGATAGATGTTCACTCGTTTGACCTAAGAGGGCACGGGCTTTCGCAAGGGCGACGCGGGCATAGCGATCATTCTGATGATCTCATTAAAGACGTGGATCATTTTTTACGTTATGAATCCGGGATTAATACGCAGCAACCATACGGGGTATATGGGCACAGTTTAGGCGGCATGATAGCGCTAAGTTACGCACTCAGCTATCCGGAAGTTAATAGAGCGGTGGTGTTGAGTTCAGCATTTTTAAAACCGGCTTTTGAGCCGCCTAAATGGAAGTTAATATTAGCGGCTTACCTGCAAACTCTTTGGCCCACAGTGCTGTTATCGAATGAAGTGCCGGTTGCGGCTTTATCGAAGGACCCTCAGGTCTTGAAGGAGTATACTGCTGATCCTTTGGTCCATAACAGCTTGTCTGTCGGATTAGGGCTGCAGTTATTAAAACAAGGCCGTTATTTATTAGACACTATGCAGACGGTGGATTTTCCCTTGCTCGTGATGCATGGTGATGCGGATAGAATAACGTGTCATCACGCAAGTGAATTGCTGGCAGCAAAAGCCGGGAAGCGTTGTGAATTGGTTATATGGCCAGGCCTTTTTCATGAGTTACAGCATGAAATGGAAAAAGAGGCCGTGTTTGACTGTTCTATAGACTGGCTTAAAGAAGTTCTTCGCCCCCTATAGTGCCGGGGGCTGGATATGTAAGGCGCCGCCATTTTGTTTCTGTTTGTTAAGAGCAGGGCTTTGTTTGTTGGTTCTAGATAATATTCTGTAGTAATGACGAACATTTTCCACATATTTTAGTGCTTCTGTCCCACGGGCATAACCGTATTTCGTTTGCGTATACCATTGTTTTTTTTCCAGCAGGGGTAAACGTTTTTTTACCTCAATCCAACGGTCTGGGTCTCCCCCTTGCTGTTGGGTTAACACGCGTGCGTCTTCAAGGTGACCAAAGCCAATGTTATAGGAGGCTAAGGCCATCCAGGTTCTATCAGGTTCGGCTATTCGAGAGGGTATTTTTTTAATTCTTGAGGCGAGATATCGCGTACCGCCGTTGATACTTTGGGCAGGGTCAAGCCGATTAGTAACGCCCATCTGTTTAGCAGTGGGTTTGGTCAGCATCATAATACCCCGTACACCGGTGGGTGATATGGCGTGACGATCCCAGTGTGACTCTTGGTAAGCAACGGCGGCTAACAGCTTCCAATCTAATTTATAATTAGCCGCGGACGCCTGAAAAAAGCGTTTAAGTTTGGGGAGCCGACTTTGTTGGTGGGCATCAAACGTGCAAAGGCCGACATAATTGAGGGCTTTTGAATAGCCAAAAAACTGATCTTGTAGTTGTTGTAAGGAGCCGTCTTTTTTCAGCTCATCTAGGAAGTTAACAGCGGGATTATATAAACTCACATCATTACTTTTTGGAAACGCCCAAGCTATTTTTTCAGGCCCTGAAATATTGAACGCGACATTAAGTTCTGGAAATTGGCCTCGAATAAGCTGAAATTGGTTGGAATCGGCAATGGTGTAATCCAGTAAACCATCATTGACCATGGAGACGAGTTCAAAAACAGTCGTTTGACTAATTTCGCCCCAATTTAGCACAGGTCTTTTAAGCTTTAGTTGGTGTAAGTTTTCAGAATGGCTCGATCCTTTTATCACGTCAAAAAATGGGCTTTTTAGCGATTTAATGGATTTAGGGCGACGGGTTCGGTAATGATAGATCAGTTGTTGGGTGACTTCATAGTAGGCCGGGGTAAACCGAAGGGTTTGTTCTCGCTGGGGTGTAATACTTAAACCAGCAGCGGCAAAGTCGGCTTCATCTGCCGCTGATAATTGGAGAATGTTGTGAAACTCTGTCGGAAAGATAAAGCGAACGTTAACCCCCAGTTTTTCAGCGAACAACGAGGCAAGTTCGTATTCGAACCCCGTGGCAATGCCGTTACTTAAAAAATAAGTGGTTGGGTCGTTGCGTGTTAATACAACCAGTTCACCTCGTTCGATAACAGCATCAAGTGCACTGAGGTTTCTTGAGCAGCTCGAAAAAGCACAAAGGATAATATAGGCAACAAGTAAGCGACATAAAAGGCGTTTATACATGCTAGCAAGTCTAGACGAATTAAAAGAATAGTGTTGTTTGTTTTGAGCATAATAGCGGGGTTAAACTCTCTGATAGTTACGATAAAATTAGGGGCTGGCGTACAGTGTTTAAGCTACCTATTCGCTCGGTGCTGGCTGATAGCTGGTTAACGTTTAAAGTTAAGGCGTCAGGTGGGGAACAGGATCATTACTAAACTACGTTGTGGATTTAACTGTTGGTTAATATAAACCCCATTCAAGGGGTTTTTTTTTATATAATCGAAGCTAATTTATTAGTGTTTACCTCAAGGAAAAATCAATGATTAAGTCTATCTGCGCGGCGTTACTGTTAGTTACTACACCACTGGTATGGGGGCATGGCGGCGTGTCAAATGATGGTAATGAATGTAAGTTAAGCGTTGGGCCTTATTTGATGGGGTTTTCAGGTTACCAGCCGGAAAACAACCTTTCCGAGCAGTTTTGTGATGATATGCCTAATACTGGAAAATCCATTATCGTACTAGATTTTATTGATCGTAAGCTGTTGGGTATGACGGTCAGCTTTAAAGTTATTAATGCTGATAGAGCGGCGCTTGGTACAGCCGATGATGCGATGGTTAATGAGGCCGAGTTAGCAGCGAAAGCGTTTTTTGAAATCCCTGCAAAAATTTACCCTTCCGGCACAATGAAAATCAGTCAAGAGTTTAAAGAAAAGGGTCACTTTGTGGGTTACGTGGTCGTTGAAGGAGACAATGAAAAGCACATTTCACGCTTCCCTTTCTCAGTCGGTTACGAACAGGGATTCATTCCCGATGCAATGCAGCTCCCATTAATAATCATAGTGTCGTTTGGCTTTTTGATGTATTGGTTTTCGCGTAAAGAGCCGGTTAAAAACCGTGATACGAAGGTAGAGGAGTAAAAAGTTGACGTTTAAGATGCGGCTTTTTTCAGTACCTAGTTTGCTCATCAGTTCAATTGTTTTGGGACTGGTTGCTGTTCTGCTGTATGACCCATCACTGGTTTATGCCAGATTTTTTGACTACATAGGGATGCCTGCCTACCAAGAAGCGCCCATTTCAAAACCTAAACCAGACCTTGAAAAAATAACCGTATGTGACGAACAATACCCCGAATGGCGTAAGGCCTATACGATAGGTGGTATAGATATTCAAGCATCTGATGCGTGTAATCCAGATAACCCTTATGAGGTGGCCGCCTTTGTCAGGGGGACAAATAATGTCATTATGCCGGTGTTAATGCGAACACAACTAGCCGATGATGCGGTCGTTAAAACCAATGATATTGATGGAGACGGTGACCCAGACGATATTGTTATTCGCGTTGAAGTGGCCGAATTAAATGGTCGATCACCGGATGGCAAAGAGCTAATTCCTGGTTACGAAATAGCACCAGGGATCACCCCGGGCGCATGGGTTTTTGCACCTAAAAGTCGTGGCATGGCGACGGTTAATCGATTGGACCTTACAGCCAATCATTTGCTTCGTTTACCTTCAGCACCGATTCGGGTGGAAGAGGGTGATAACGTGACCTTAATTCTAGAAAATACCCACTATTTCCCGCATACCATTCATTTGCATGGTGTTGATCATAGTTATGAATATGACGGCGTGCCTCAAACCAATGAAAAACTAACCATGCCTGGTGGGCAGCAAGTTTATAAAATTAAACCGCGTCATGCCGGTACCATGCACTACCATTGCCATGTGCAAGTTCAAGTTCATTATATGATGGGCTTGCAAGGCTTGTTTATTGTCGAAGAAAACAAACCCAATAACTGGGTGCAAACATTTAATGTAGGGGCGGGTAAAGTCAGAAAGCCATCACAAGGCGTGTTAGAAACGTACGCGCAAGAATATGATCTGCACTATCAGGCGATTGATACTTCGTTGAATAATCTAATTCAAACATCCAATGACCCGCGCCAATTAGCCAAAAGAATGAACCGTATATACGACATTACGGATGGTACAGATGATTATTTTTTACTCAATGGACGATCATTTCCGTATACCTTAAGAGAGTCATTGATCACGGTTGAACCGAACCAACATACCAAGTTACGGGTTTTAAATGGAAGCCCAGAAATTTTAGCATTACACACCCATGGCCATAAGGCGACCATTACTGCCTATGATGGCGTTGATGTTAATCCGTTAGCGCAAATAACCCGCGATGTTTATAGCGTATCGCCCGCGCAGCGAATCGATTTGGATTTGTATACTAAGGATAATGGTGTAAACAGTTACGGTGAAGGTGTGTGGTTAATGCACGATCATTCAGAGCGTGCAATAACGACCGACGGGATCGCCCCAGGTGGCAATATTTCACAAATTGTATACAGAAATTACCTCAATAAAAATGCCATGGCTACCACGCAGGGTGAGGATCTGAGTGCTTATTTTAACCCCGAGTACTACCAAGGAAAATTAGCGACTTGGAGTGCAGCAGACCCCTTCGGCTTTTTTGATGACGTTGCTGGGGCTAAAATAAGTTCCTATAAAGAGGTGTTATTAATTATCGTACTGGGTGTGCTGTTTGCCCTTATCGTGTTGTTATTTGTACGGTTGTTCGCTGGCGTGTACACATTCTTTATGAAACGGGATAACAAGCAATGATCAAACGCAGTGGATTACTATTGATAGCATTGTTGTCGCTAGCTACGGCGTCACAGGCCAGCATGCGAATGGGTGATTGGGGTATGGTGATGAACGAAAACAGCCAACAATTACCACAAGGATGTGACAGCATTGCAAGCGAACAAAGCATCACGGTTAAAGCGGGGCGCGAGTATGCCAAAGCCTTTCCAGGCACCATCTTTGGTTACGATCAGCATACGTTTAGTTTCCCACGTTGTACGCGTGTCACGGTTAACTTTATCAATGAAGACCAGATTCGTCACCAATTTATGATCCATGGTTTACCCACCTATTTGCACCCACAAGGGATGTTTCATATGGAGCTGTATGGGGAAGGTGAAGTTCAAGGTACCTTTATTACACCGAATACTGAAGAGACGTATTTAGCGCATTGTGACGTAGCGCAACACATGGAAAAAGGCATGAAAGCGCAAGTAAAAGTGGGTGGGGGTAACGGCGATTTACCGTCCATTCCCGGTGTCTCTGGCCAGTTGAATAAAGACCGGTATCCCTTAGACCTTGGTGTTCAAAATATGCTGCTGATATCGCTGCTGTTTCTATTAGGCTTTGCTGGCTGCTTGTTTTTATACCGTAGGAATAAAAAATAAACTAACGACATGATGTTCAATGAGTTGGTTGAAAGCTATGGAACGTTGGGCTTGTTTGTTAGCTCGTTTGTTTCATCGACCCTAGCGCCGGGTGGCTCGGAGGCTGTGCTGGTTTATTTGATTCATGAAAATAAAAAACACTGGTTTTATTATGTGCTCGTGGCAAGCTGTGGCAACACCCTAGGCGCTTTGACGACCTATTATATGGCCTATTTTGCATCGACAAAATTTGCCACTAAAATCAATAACAAAAAAAACTTTGCCAAAGCGCAAACCTTAATTGAGCGCTATGGAAGCGCTGCTTTATTACTGAGTTGGTTGCCGTTGATTGGTGATGTACTTTGTTTGGCTGCAGGCTGGGTTAAGTTGAATTTCATAAAATCGTTAAGTTTTATTATGCTCGGTAAATTTCTCCGTTACCTTTTTGTCGCATGGGTGGTTAGCTAGATGGCACACACTAAACAACGCAAGGACATTATTTCCATTGCACCTGACGTCGACCACCGCACCCACCGTGGTGAGGGTTTGAACGATGATATCGCCGATTATTATGACCAAAGTTATTGGGACTATAGAACGTCATGGATGAATGCAAAAAATTTAGCCATACATTACGGCTACTGGACAGAAAGCACCCGATCACACAGTGAATCGCTGATCGAAATGAACGCTATGTTGGCCAAAACACTGGACCTTAAGGCCGGTGACCATGTGTTAGACGCGGGTTGCGGGGTGGGTGGTAGTTCGATTTGGTTGGCTGAAACGTTTGGGGTCAAAGTGACAGGGATTACTATTGCGCCTCAACAAATTGACCAGGCGATTAAAAATGCAAAAAAACGAGGGGTCGAACATTTAGTCAGTTTTCAGCTAGAAGACTACACGCAAACGTCATTCAATGACGAAAGTTTTGACCATATATGGGGACTTGAAAGCGTGTGTTATGCGCTAAAAAAATCTGATTTTGTCAAAGAGGCTTTTAGGTTATTACGCCAAGGTGGTGGTTTTGCGGTAGCCGATGGTTTTGCCAATAAGCGGGAGTTGACGCCACAACAATGGCGGCAGGTGTTGAAAGTTTTAAATGGTTGGTCGATGCCGAATATGGCTACAGCCGATGAGTTTAATGGCTATCTGTCGACGGTCGGGTTTTCTAATGTTGCATATCGAGACATCACTGGCCATACCTTACCCTCTTCAAAGCGGCTTTATTACACAGCATGGTTAACCTACCCGATGGAAAAAATAATGAGTTGGACGGGTTTAAGAAGCGCCGTTCAAAGTGGTAATTTTAATGCCTGCTTTGGTCAATACCACGTGTTACATAAAGGCATTGGGTGTTACGGGGTGTTTTCGGCGCGTAAGGCCTAAATCGGCGTTGAGTTTCTTGTGGCCGCACATTGTAGCGTCAAATTATTGATTGTTGGGGGTGGCTTTGTAGATGCGACCGGCGTAATCATCACTGATGTAGATATTGCCGGCTTTATCTTCCGCAAGGTCAACAGGACGGCCTAAGACACGACCATTGTGTTGTAAAAAGCCGCTTAAAAAATCCGTCTGCGCAATCGAGCCATCGGCTAAAAAAGACACAGCAACCACCTTGTAACCCGATTTTTCTGACCGATTCCAAGAGCCGTGTAATGTGATAAGTGCGGTGTTAGGTAAATGTGGGTTATGACGTAAAAATAGTAAACTCAGCGGCGCGCTATGTGCGGTAAAAAAATGTCGGGCTGGTATGGGCATTAAGCCGGAAGGTGGCTGTTTTCTAAACGTGGTGTCGATGTTGTTATTGCCGTAATAAAAAGGCCAACCATAGTGTTGCCCTTGATTGATTTGATTAAGCTCTTCGGGTGGTCTGTCATCACCCAGTAAGTCACGGCCATTATCAACCCCGTACATCAGGTGATTGACTGGGTGCCAATCAAACCCAACGGTATTTCTTAATCCTTCAGCGTATAACGTTGGTTTACTGCCATCTAACTCATATTGCATAATACTCGCTCGCATAGCCGAACGTTCGATACAGACATTACAGCTAGAACCCACGCTGACCAATAATTTATTATGCGGACTAATTTTAACGGTCCGAGTCCAATGGTTGCCACCACCAGGGAAGCTATTTTTGATCAGGGTGACCGGCTTGCCGCTAAATTTATGTTGCTGGCTGTCGTATGGAATACGTAACACGGTATCAGTTTCAGCTAAGTATAAAAATCCATCATGCAAGGTTAAACCATGAGGTCTATTAAGGCCTTCAGCTAACAGTAAGCGCTTGCCATTGGCGCTATCTTTTAAAATCAACGACAGCGTACCCTTATTAGGTTGGGTGATGATTAGATCCCCATGGCTAGTGACCGCCAAGGTGCGCACGCCAGGTAAATTATCAGCATATATCGACAGCGTGTAGTGTTTATTAATGCTTAGTTTGTTGATGACTTGCCCTGAGTCATCGGTTTTCTTGAAGGGAAGAGACAGCTTGCTCGCGTACGTTTGAGGGCAGTACTGGGCGAGCAACAGAGCACTCATTAAAAAAGAAAAAACAGCGGGTAAGCGGCTTTTCATCATTAAAGTCGTTTAATGTTGGGCGAAAAAACCCAGCATTAACGCATTTTTATTAGGCCAGTCGACATGTGTTCCTGGTCCCTCGCAATAGTAAGTTTGAGCCCCTGTTGAGGGGCACGCTTTATAGCGACGGCAGCCTTGCTGATCAACTGCCGTTAATTCCCCCGAACATTGATTGCAACTGGCCCACCAATCAGCTGCTTGCCTGCCAAACCCGTCGAAGTGTGAATCGTCGGTATTGTGAAACACCATAACGGCTGTCGGTGCAGGGCAGGGGTATTGCTGTAGGCTGACTGTGTCTAGCCCTGCTGCGCTAGGGGCAATGGCTGTTGGTTTGGCGGTTGAGTCGGGTAGAAAGCTTAAGGCGTGAGAAACGGTTCCACCATCAGAGTGGCCCGTGTAATAAACACGCTCAGGGTCGATACACCATTTTTTTTGAATATCCGTTGGAATGGAGGCGAGCGATTCAATCGCCTTGAGTGACAGTCGTATGTTATTGGCATACGCAATAATGAAACCTTTTGCGGTCGCCTGTTGTGTTAAGTGAGTTAATCGCTCAGAGCGTTTTGCACTAGTTCCAGCTGGGGCAAAAACGACCACTAACGGGTGTGCAACGGACGCCTGATAATTAGTAGGCGTACGCAGGTTATACCGGGCGCCCGTGGGCGTTATATTGTCATCAATACTACCTGCTGCACCACTGGGAGCGGTGGAGCAGGTTTTATTGGCAGGTTCGAGGTAGTTATGGCTAGTAACTTGTAATAATTGAGGATCAACGCTAGGGCCGGCAAAATTGTAATAGCCAACAATCGCAACGATTAGAACGAGTACCAAAATCATACTAATTTGTCGCATACGGTCTCCTTGGTAAATCTAACCTTAGAACAACGGTGCAATAATTCGTCGCCTGACTCGTTGGGCTAGTTTTATCATTATTTAATGATAGGGTTTAGTTCTCCCGATTGGTAGCGGTTAACCATTGTTTCTAAATCAATAGGATTAATACGGCTCGCTTGACCCGATGTGCCAAATGCATCCATGCGTTGTTCACAAATAGCTTGCATGGCATCGGTCGATACTTTTAGAAACTTGCGCGGGTCAAAATCTTTTGGGTTTTCAGCAAGGTATTGACGAATAGCGCCAGTACTGGCTAATCGTAAGTCGGTGTCAATGTTCACTTTACGAACACCAAACTTTATACCTTCTTGAATTTCTTCAACCGGTACGCCATAGGTTTCGCCAAGGTCACCGCCGTGCTCATTAATTACTTTTAACCACTCCTGTGGCACAGAAGATGAGCCGTGCATTACCAAATGAGTATTCGGAATACGTGTGTGAATTTCCTTAATGCGTTGAATAGCAAGGGTGTCGCCGGTCGGCGGTTTGGTGAATTTATACGCGCCATGACTCGTTCCAATAGCAATGGCTAAGGCGTCTACTTGGGTCTTTTTGACAAAATCCGCGGCCTCTTCAGGATCAGTCAACATTTGATCATGCGTCAATATACCTGCAGCACCAACACCGTCTTCTTCACCCGCTTCCCCTGTTTCTAAAGAACCTAAGCAACCCAGCTCACCTTCAACGGAGACACCGCAAGCGTGAGCCATTTCAACGGCTTTTTGGGTTACCTCAATATTGTATTGATAGCTACTGGGCGTTTTGCCGTCTTCTTCTAAAGAGCCGTCCATCATTACCGAAGTAAAACCCAGTTGAATTGAACGCTGACAAATCGCTGGACTAGTTCCATGATCTTGGTGAAAGACCACGGGAATCTGCGGGTATTGTTCCACCGCTGCGATGATTAGGTGCTTTAAAAAGGATGAGCCAGCGTACTTTCTTGCGCCTGCAGAACCTTGAATAATGACAGGACTATTCGTTTTAGCTGCCGCTTGCATGATAGCGTGGACCTGCTCCATGTTGTTTGCATTAAACGCGGGAACGCCGTAGTTATTTTCTGCTGCATGATCGAGTAATTGGCGTAACGAAATTAAGGCCATAAGAAATCTCCTTGTAAGGTAGTAGTGTCTCTTCCGATTCACTGTGTGAATGGGTTATTGCTGGATAGTTTAACTTTTACAGGCCTTATTTACTATTTTAAATAAACGATTAGGCATAAAAAAACCACTACCCAAAGGCAATGGCTTTTTAATTTGCCTACGCTGTGTTTGCGTTTTATTTTTTGTCAGTAGAAGACGGGCTGCTTTGTTTTATGATGTTTAATAATTGCTCGTTATAGTTTTGGGCATCTTTAAATAAGGATTGGCCGTCGGAGAGCATTTTTTCATAGCTGCTTTGAGCGAGCTCGATTTGCTCGGTGGTAAACTGTTTAAGCGCTTCAGGGTCTTTGATGGTTGACGCTGCTTTGATTCGAGCTTCGGTCAGGACGATATAATTTTTAGCAGATTCTTGCTGTGCCGCTGCGAGTTTCTCAAATTGAGTCTTATTTAATTCAATCAGTTTTTTAATTGGTTCAGCAAGTGCGTTAAAGTCATTCATGGGATGTCTCCAATGTTAATTTGTTGGTGTCAGTCTACACAGTTAAATATTGCACTGCAACAAATATTATTGCTTTTAATCCCCCTCGGTTTTCAGTCGGAGTGAGTCGCTTGGCTGACGTGGAATAAGAGACCCTCTATGGTTTTTGTTTGGTTTCTTGTTGGATCTGTTGCTTTAATTGCTGGGTGCTTTCTTGGAACAACTGGATAACCTCGGCGTTATAGCCTGTCATCGCCTCAAATAACGCGCGACTATTATTGACCATGCTTTCATAATTACTTTGCGCCATCGCCATTTGTTCAGTAACAAACTGCGCTAAGGCGACAGGATCTTTAATGTCTGATGCAGATTGCATGCGCTGTTGCACCAGCAAACGGTATTCGTCAACGGCTTGTTTTTGTGCATTCATTAAGGTGTCAAAGTGTTGGATGTTTAGCTCAACAAGCTTTGAAATGGGTTGGGTAAAGCCTACTATGTTGTTAACCATAATGACCTCGCGGGTGTTAATTGCTTTGGAATATTTTTCGTATGCTGTCTTGAATAGCTAAAGCAGCTTGCCGAGGGTCTTTGGCGTCGCGGATGGGTCGCCCGACTACAATGTGGTCAGCACCATTATGGAACGCTTGCTCAACGCTAACAACACGTTTTTGATCGTCTTCTGGGCGGTTATCTACCGGGCGGATGCCGGGCGAAACGACTAAGAAATTATGCCCTAAGGACTCACGAAGCCCGGGTGCTTCAAGACCGGAAGAAATAACGCCATCGCAACCCAGTTCAATGGCACGTTTGGCTCTCGACGTAACGAGTTTTTCCACGTCACATTGAAAACCTAAATCGTCTAAGTCACCCCGATCTAAGCTGGTTAATACGGTAACAGCTAACACTTTTAATTTGCCTTTTTGTTCGGCTGCAGCTTGCATAATGGCGTTATTGCCGTGGATTGTAACAAAATCAACTTTTTTATCGCTCAGTTGTTTAACGGCACGACCGACCGTAGCCGGTACATCAAAAAATTTTAAATCAACAAAAATGCGTTTATTTTTTTCATTCAGCCAGTCAATGAGTTCAAAATAATCCCCTGACATAAACAGTTCAAGGCCAATTTTATAGAACACAACACTGTCCCCCAAGGTGTCAACCAGGGCTTTTGCTGCTGGAATATCAGGCACGTCCAACGCGACAATTAGGCGTTCATTAACTGGGATGGGCTTATTTGAAATCCATGACATACTGTGTCACTCCGTAAAGTTGATGATAAAACGTTATTATAACCATCTACTAAGCGCTTAAAAGTACTTTAATCGTGATGGTTTGCCTCAACAGCAGTACGCGCTAATCTACGACTCGGGCAATAAGCCTTGCGATAGGGCTAATGACAAGTGTGTAAAGGGTCGGTTATCCTAGTGTTTTATTTTTATTGAGTTTTTTAGTGCACATTATTTATTTACACGGTTTTTGTAGTTCTGCGGCCTCTTTTAAGGCGCAGCAAGTGAAGGGATTTATTGATCAACAAGAGGCGCATTCGTTATACCTCGTCGATTTACCTTATGCGCCGGCCGAAGCCATGGCCTTGGTGGAATCGCATATAGCCAGCTTGGATGACCCCAATTGGGGCTTAATTGGTAGTTCATTAGGCGGTTTTTATGCCAGCTATTTAGGTGATAAGTATGGCAAAAAAGCGGTGCTAATTAATCCCGCGGTAAGGCCCCATTTATTATTAGAAGCGGTGTTGGGAGAAAATAACAATTACCATTCAAATCAAACCTTTGTCTTCACCAAGCAGCATTTGACACAATTGCAGGCCATGTATAGGCCACGCTTGCAACAACCAAGCGACATGTTGTTATTGAGTCAAACGGCGGATGAGGTTTTAGATTACCGACAGGGTGTGGACTATTACCAAGGCAGTGAGCAAATCGTAATAACAGGTGGTAGCCATGCGTTTGATGGCTACGAGAAATTTTTGGATAAAACAGTTAATTTTTTAATGAATGGGGTAGGTTGATGATTTCAGGGCAAATAAAAAAAATGCGTGCAGTACTGGGGTCGCCAGTTGACTATTCGCTACCCATTGATAACGAGCAGATAGGGCTAAACCAGTATCTGGGTCAGCAGATTAAATTGTCTTACCTCGGGAATATTCAATGCTCTCATTGTGGTAAACAAACTAAAAAAAGCTATAGTCAAGGTTTTTGTTACGTCTGTATGACAAAGCTCGCGCAGTGTGATTTATGCATTATGAAGCCAGAAACCTGTCATTACCATTTGGGTACCTGCCGTGAACCTGAGTGGGGCGAAAGCCATTGTTTTCAAGATCATTATGTTTATTTAGCCAATTCATCTGGCTTAAAGGTCGGTATTACGCGGCATACTCAAGTACCGACGCGTTGGATAGACCAGGGTGCCACTCAGGCGCTACCAATTTTTAAGGTCAAGACGCGTCTGCAGTCGGGTGAAATTGAAATGGCGATAAAAAAATATGTGTCGGATAAAACCGATTGGCGAAAAATGTTAAAAGGCCAATCCGAGGCAAAAGACCTACTTCATGAAAGGGATCGTTTGTTGCAAGAAGCACAACAAGAGATTGATCAAGTAAAAGCGGCTAATGGCGAAGGGCAAATTGAACTATTAAGCGATGCCAGCGTGGTGGAAATTGAGTACCCGGTGCTTGAATATCCAGTTAAAGTCAGTTCATTAAATTTTGATAAAACACCGGTTATTGAAGGGCGCTTGCTAGGCATCAAAGGCCAATACCTGATTTTCGACATGGGGGTGCTTAATATTCGAAAATTCAGCAGTTACAACATTCAGTTCGATGCTTAGCTCAACCACAGCAAAGGCGATTATCTTATCGCAAGGCGACGAGGTGATAACCGGCGCCTTGGTCGATAGCAATGCCGCTTTTCTAGCGGACCATTGTCGTACATTGGGCTTTGATATTGTGCGACATATTACGGTCGCGGACGATATGGCTGAGCTTGTTCAGGTGCTGCAGGATATTGATGGTATGGCCGACGTTTGCTTATGCACCGGTGGCTTAGGGCCGACCCAAGACGATTTGACCACAGAAGCCTTTTCAAAGGCCTTTAATGTGGACTTGGTGCTTGACGATGTCGCATTAAAAATGATGAGCGATTTCTTTGCAAAACTGAATATGACCATGGCTGCGGTTAATCATAAACAAGCGTTACTGCCTAAAGATTCAACCCGTATCGATAATCATTGGGGTACAGCCGCTGGTTTTATGGGGCTTGGTCAACGTTGCCGATTCTATTTTATGCCCGGCGTGCCGTTTGAGATGAAACAGATGATGGACGCGTTTGTGCTGAATGATCTGCGCGAGCAATTTAACATTGAGCCATCGCGATTGATTACCTTTAGAAGTATAGGAATGGGTGAGTCTGATATCCAACAGGCGGTTAATGAAATGAATATCGACCCGGATATTCGTATTAGCTTTAGGGCCGGCTTGCCAGAAAATGAATTAAAACTACTCTTTCCAAATACGTATTCTGATCAACAAATCAAACACTATATCGACGACATTGAGGCGGTGATGCGCGGCAGCGTTTTTGCTGTTGATGGGTTTAATCAAACGGTCAGTGGTTTGGCAGATTGTGTTGATCAGCTGATGCGTGAAAAGAAACAGTCGCTGAGCGTTATTGAAACTATTTCTCAAGGCGGGCTTGCTGCCCAATGTCACGCAGATTGGTTAGTGAAATCAGTAGTAATTCCCCAGCGCTCTGGCATAATGTCGCGGCTTGACAACGAACCGTTATACACCGATGAGTCTATCGCGATTAAGCTCGCGCAAAAAGAACACGCTAAACACACGGCTGAACTAACGCTAGTACAATTATTTGAAACTGACGATGACGCCGGTGTTAACGTTTACACCGCGATTATGGGTGCCCAATATCCCCTGTCTAGTAGTAAAACGGTCCGTGGACGGCCACAACGACAACAAATCGTTGCCGCCGCCATGGCGCTCAACCTTTTAAGAAAATACCTACTAGGTCTGTAAAAAAATATGCCCTTACTTAAGTTTGATAATGTTACTGTCGCCTTTGGATTAAAGCCGGTGCTGGATAACGCCGACCTGCAAATCGATGAACAAGAACGGATTGGACTAATTGGCCGTAATGGTGAGGGAAAATCGACCTTATTAAAAGTGTTAGCGGGTGAACTGTTGCCCGATTCAGGTCAGCTATGGCGACAATCGGGTGTGGTCGTCGCGACCTTAGAGCAATCGCCGGTTTTACCGGAAGCGTTAACTATCTATGAAGCCGTGGCCGATAGCTTAGGTGAAGTAGGGCATTTAATCGCCAAATACCACGATATGTTGCTGGATCCCAATGTCGATCTTGAGGCATTAGGGTCATTGCAGCATCAGTTTGAAGCCTTAGATGGTTGGACTATCCAGCAACGGGTCGATTCGGTGCTCAGTCGATTGAACTTGCCTGCGGAAAAAAAAATTAGCGAACTGTCAGGCGGCTGGAAGCGCCGAGTAGGCTTAGCCAGAGCCTTAGTGATGGAGCCGGACGTGTTGCTGTTGGATGAACCAACTAATCACTTGGATATGGAAACCATTGTTTGGCTAGAAAAACAGTTGGAAACCTTTCGCGGTGCTGTGGTGTGTATTACCCATGACCGGGTGTTTTTGCAGAATATAAGTAAGCGGATTATAGAAATAGATCGCGGGCAACTCACCAGTTGGTCGTGTAATTACTTACAGTATTTGGAACGTAAAGCGGCGGCCTTAGAGTCAGAAGCCAAAACTCATGCGGAGTTTGACAAAAAACTAGCGCGTGAAGAAGTCTGGATACGGCAGGGTATTAAAGCCAGAAGAACACGAAATGAAGGTCGGGTTAGAGCACTCGAAAGCTTAAGAAAAGAACGCGCGCAACGGCGCAATTTAGCGGGTCCTGCAAAATTAGAAGTAGAGCAAGGCGAACGCTCCGGAAAGTTGGTGATTGAAGCTGAAGAGATCAGCATCGCCTACGACGGTCGAAAAATGGTGGATCAGTTTTCATGCCGACTTATGCGCGGTGACCGCGTTGGCTTAGTCGGTCCAAACGGTATTGGCAAAAGCACCTTAATTAAGGCCTTATTACAACAAATCGAATTAGATTCGGGGCTTGTTAAGCACGGCACCAAGCTTCAAGTGGCTTATTTTGATCAACACCGTGATGTCTTGGATTTGGAGAAAACGGTCATTGATTTAGTCTCAGGCGGTCGCGATACGATTACCATTAATGGCCGAGATCGCCATATTATCAGCTATTTGGGCGACTTTTTATTCGCGCCGGAGCGTGCCCGTTCACCCGCTAAAGTTTTATCCGGCGGCGAGCGAAATCGAATCATGTTGGCAAAACTGTTTAGCCAGCCGGCTAATTTCATCGTGATGGATGAGCCGACCAACGACTTAGACGTAGAAACCTTAGAGTTGCTCGAAGAACTGTTGATTGACTACGATGGTACCTTGATCTTAGTGAGCCATGACCGTAAGTTTTTAGAAAACGTAGTGACGAGTTTTTGGTTTTTTGAAGGTGAGGGTAAAATTACCGAATACGTGGGTGAGCTGCCTAACTGGGCAAAGATTATTAAAGATAATGCGCAAGCAGAGCAAGCAAGTAAAAGCAATAAACCTGCTGCGATAACACAAAAACAAAACGCTAAGCCGAAGTTGAGTTTTAAAATTAAAAAAGAGCTGGAAGAGCTGCCAAAACAAATTGAGGCGCTTGAAGCTGAGTTGGCCCAGTTACAAGAGTTGACCAGCAGCGCTGAATTTCATACCCAAGATCACACCATTGTACAGGCTAAAATGAATGAGCTAAAGCAACTCGATCAGCAATTGCAAGCCAAGTATCAACGCTGGGATGAAGTAGAGTCGATGTAATCATTAATCGCCAGCGTAAGGCAGGATTAACTGATATAATTTATCACTGAAAAAGCCAGCACCTCCGGAGAGATGTCAGAGTGGCCGAATGAGCACGCTTGGAAAGCGTGTGTACCGCAAGGTACCGAGGGTTCGAATCCCTCTCTCTCCACCATTCAACTTGTCTTTCGACGAGTTACCTACCTATCTATCGCTTAGTATTACAAAATACGAACAATACGAGTAATATGTACAACGCGAATACATAATTCAAGCTCACAAATACGGCAAATGAGATGGTTAAGTTAGAGGTCATTTTAAAGAAGATATAATCAAAACTCATATACTTAATCGTAGTCGGCTTGGCTAAAGTAATAATGAGCAAATCGAATGATTGATTGAAAAGCCGATGTTGTACTGAAAGTATTCTCACGTGCTAGAAGGGTTTAGACGACAAGGAGATGATTGTGCTCGACAAAAAACACATACTGATTGTAGATGATGTCGAGGATAATATTCAGTTAGCAATGAATATCCTCAAAGAAGATGGTTACCAATTTTCATTCGCCACCAATGGAGAGCAAGCGCTGTCACTTGTTCAACAAAGCCCCGGTAAATTTGACCTTATTTTGCTCGATATTATGATGCCCGGTATTGATGGGTACGAAGTGTGCAAAATCATTAAATCCAAGCCAAATAGCGGCGAAATACCCATTATTTTCCTAACGGCTAAAACTGATCTGGATGCCTTGAATAAAGGTTTTGCATTAGGTGCTGTCGATTACATTACCAAGCCTTTCCATGCGGACGAATTACTGGCGCGCGTTCGTACACATGTAAAACTCTATGCGGCGCAACAATTGCTTGAATACCATAATATTGTTTTGGAGTACAAGGTTGAACGCGTCCATAAACGCTTATTGTCCGAGTTAGAACAAACTCAAAAAGAGATGATTGAGTTGCTCACAGAACTGGTCGAAGTTAATTCTGACGAGACGGGTAAGCATATTCGCCGGGTGTCAGAAATATCGTCCCTATTGGCGCAATTGCACCCCACATTAACTGATGAAGACGCAGATACCTTAATGCACGCCTCGCCGATGCACGACATAGGCAAAATAACGATAGCACACGAAGTCCTTCATAAGCCCGGGCGATATACGGAAGAAGAATTTTGCGCGATGAAAGAACACACCACCAATGGTTATAATTTACTGCGGCATTCTAAACGTAGAATTATGATTGCAGCAGCAGTTATTGCCCATGAACACCATGAAAAGTGGAATGGCAAGGGCTATCCGCGGCAATTAAGTGGTTCTGACATACATATTTATGGGCGCATTGTTGCGTTGGCCGATGTACTTGATGCGCTGACGCACGAGCGTTGTTACAAAAAAGCCTGGGATGTTGACGAAGCTATTGCTTACATTGTTGATCGTCGCGCAAGCCAATTTGACCCGGAGTTAGTCGATTTGATGATGGCGCATATTGATCAGTTTAAAGCTATTATTGAGATACGCTAAGTGTGCTGATGACATGAAGCCTCTTGTTAAGCGGATGTTCGAGCCTTCTATACTGTCTGACACAGCTGTACACGGCCAAAATAAACCTAAAAATGTGGATGCCCCCGCTTAATAGAAGCCTAAGCAGCTTATTGTTACTTGTGATTTTTGCGAGCGCCGTTATCGCACAAGAAAGACCTGAGACTGGCGAAAACCACAAGCCGGCGATTGATCAGCAGCCAGGTCAACTTGTATTTAATGCCAAAGAAAAACAATGGCTTGACGAACATAAAACCATCCGCTTTACAGGTGACCCTAGCTGGCTGCCGTATGAGGCGTTTGATGAAACTGGGCGACATATAGGTATAGTCGCTGATTACTTGAGCCGAATTGAACAAAAATTGGGCATCAACATTGAGATCATCCGTACTAAAACGTGGGCAGAGTCAGTGGCGCTTGCCCAACGTGGTGAGGTAGATGTTCTTTCGGAAACAAGTGACTCTAGTCTGTCATCCATTCTATCGTTCACGGCCCCCTATCTAACGAGTCCTATTGTTATCGTAATGAAGCAAGGCCCATTTTTTGTCGAAAATATCGATCAAATTAAAGATAAAAAAATTTCGATCCTAAAAAACTACGGTTATGTGCCTAAAATACTCGAACGCTACCCTCGTATTCCATTTCAATGGTCTGACAGCACTGAACAAGGTTTATTAGCAGTTTCAACGGGTGAAACAGATGCCTTAATTGCCACCTTGGCGCAGGCGAATTATTACATAGTCGAGCTGGGTGTTAGCAATGTGCAAATAGTGGGGCGTACCGAGTTTACAACGCAGCTAGGGTTTGGTATTCGACACGAGTATGCGCCTTTAGTTGACTTGTTTAATCGCGCATTAGATTCAATTACAGCTGAAGAAAGGCAAGGTATTTTATACCGTTGGGGGCGGCAAAACTTCGATACTAAATTTAATTTCACACCGCTACTCCAAATCGTTGCGGTGCTTTTATATATTATCGTTATTTTTATTTATTGGAATAGAAAGCTGGCTCGAGAAGTGAAGCGCCGAAAAGAACTGGAAGCGCAAACCCAAGCGTTAATCGACCATGTGCCGGAACAAATTTTTGTGACAACGCCTGGTGGCCAAATTTTATCAGCCAATACGCAAGCAATAAAAAACTTTGGTCTTCAAGAAGGTAGGTTGCATCAACACAATGCCACGACTTTTTATGTCAATAAAAAAGAACGGGCTGAGTTATGGGCGGAGATAAAAGAGCACGGCGAGGTCAATCAAAAAGTCATGTCCTTTCAGCATGTGAATGGCAGCATAAAGTCAATGATAGTATCCGCTATCCCAGTGGTCTATAAACGGCAATCGGCGATATTGACCATAGCCGTCGATATAACAGATCGTTTGGATATGGAACGAGCGCTGAAAGAAAGCCAAGATAGATTCGAGTTGGCAGCTCAAGGGTCAGGGATTGGCTTATGGGAGTACACGGCAGACACAGGTGATTGCTGGTTTTCTCAGCGATTTATTGAATTATTGGGGTACGGTGAAGGCAAAGAACAATTTACGTCGGCTATTTGGGAGGTGAATATGCACCCCGAAGATAGGGATGCCGCGTTTGCCGCGTTTGATGCCCATCTGGTTGCAGAGGTTCCCTATGATATAGAGTTTAGGATGCAGACTAAACAGGGGGAGTGGCGTTGGTTTAGCGGGATGGCTAAGTCCTTGAGAGACGAGCAAGGTAAGGCTTACCGAACCAGTGGCTCAATGGCGGATATCACAAAAAGAAAAATGGCAGAACAGCAACTGCACGAAGCTAAAAAACTCGCTGAGGCGGCGAATCGATATAAGTCTGAATTTTTATCTAATATGAGCCATGAAATACGCACCCCTCTAAACGCGATCTTAGGGTTTACTGGGCTACTCAAAGAGCAGGTAAAAGACCCTAAACAAGCGACCTTTGTTAAGACCATTCACTCCGCCGGCAACAATTTATTGGCATTAATTAATGATATTTTGGACCTATCAAAAATTGAAGCAGGCAAGATAGAAATACGAAAAAGAGCATGTAATTTGCATGACCTTTTTAGAGAGATAGCTGAGACCTTTAGTGTGCAAATGGTAGAGAAGGGCATTCATTTTTCTTTAGATGTTGACTCGCGAATCCCTGATAGCTTGTACATAGATGAACAACGTTTGCGACAGGTGTTGTTAAACCTGGTGGGCAATTCGGTTAAGTTTACAGACAGTGGGTTTATACGCTTAAGCCTGCAGGTGAAGAGTGAAAACCCAAACTACAGTCGGCTGGACTTGCTGATAAAGATAGAAGACAGTGGCCGAGGGATTGCTCAATCAGACCATGAACGCGTTTTTGAAACCTTTGGCCAGTCAACTGATCGGCAGCTTAAACACTACGGCGGCACGGGGCTGGGTTTGTCGATCAGTAAGCGTCTAGTTGATCTAATGCAAGGTGAGTTGTCACTGGTCAGTAAATTAGGTGTAGGCTCCACTTTTTTTGTTCGTCTATATGGTGTTGATGTGGCGGCGTTATCCACCGGAAGTGATCGTGTTAACAGTGAAGAAATGTCGCCGATTACATTTCTCCCTGCACAGGTGCTAATAGTTGATGACATTGATAATAACCGCTTATTACTGGAAGAGTTGTTTGCCGATACAGCACTTCAGACGGTAAGCGCAGGCAGTGGTGTGGAAGCAGTAAAGCTTGCTGAAAGCATGCAGTTTGACGTGATTTTAATGGATATAAAAATGCCTTTGATGGATGGCTATGAAGCGGCCAAAAGAATAAAGTCATTTTCGAAGACGCCGATTATAGCGATTACGGCATCTGTTATGGGCGGGGACTTTAAAAAAACACAAAGAACACATTTTGATGGTTATTTACGCAAGCCAACACTTAAATCCGAGTTATTTGATGAATTAAAAAAGTTTCTTACCATATCGCCTGCACAAGGGCGTTCAATGGTTAAGGCGTCGGTGTTGTCAGTGGAAGAGTCGCTTCAGGTTGAGCAAATGCTACCTGAATTAGAGGCGCTGATAGACAAAAGCCTGCTGCTGCAAACAAATGATTTTTCACAAATTAATACCTTTTCGCGCTTATTAGTGAGAATAGAAAAACGCCATTCTATTGCAATGCTCAGCGAGTACGTGAATGAACTGCAAAAACAAAGCAAGGCTTTTAGCATCAAAGGCGTTAAGGCCTCATTAAAACAGTTTGGCAAGCTTGTTGAGCTGTTGAATATTGCGGTTAAGCAGTCACACAAAGGGCGCAATAACTAGGGTGTAATAGGGTTTGGCTTGTTACTGACGGTTTAAATTTAATAAGTACCCCAGCCTAACACTTGAAATCAAATCGCTTGTCCCCATATGTTAAGTCTTGATAATAAACTAATTTTTATAGGGGCAGTTTCAATGAGTAAAGTCAAACAAAAAAGTGATAAACAAACCTTAGGGTTTGAAGCCGAAACGAAGCAAGTATTGGATTTGATGATCCACTCGATGTACAGCAATAAAGAAATATTCCTGCGCGAGTTAGTGTCAAATGCTTCAGATGCCGCGGATAAATTACGTTTTGCCGCACTCTCAAATGAAGCCTTATATGAAGGCGACGGTGACCTTAAAATCAGAGTATCTATCGATAAAGACGCGCGGAGCATCACCATTTCAGACAATGGTATCGGTATGACGGCTGAAGAAGTGAAGAAAAATATCGGCACCATCGCCCATTCAGGCACCAAAAAGTTTTTTGAATCGCTTACAGGTGATGAGAGTAAAGACAGTCAAATGATCGGCCAGTTTGGTGTCGGTTTTTATTCTGGCTTTATCGTCGCAGATAAGATGACTTTGGTCACTCGCAAAGCGGGTGAGAAAGCGTCTTCTGGTGTTAAATGGGAGTCCAGTGGCGAGGGTGAGTATACCCTTGAAAGTGTTGAAAAGACCACACGGGGTACCGACCTCACCTTGCACCTTAAAGAGGAAGAAAGTGAGTTCCTGGAGAGCTATCGCTTACAGGCTATTATTCATAAGTTTTCGGAACACCTCAACATTCCGATCATGATGAAAAATGAGCACAAAGAAGAAGGTAAAGAAGATCAACCCGACGAAGTGGCGGTTAATAGCTCAACGGCTTTGTGGGCGAAAGCAAAGAACGAGTTAACCGAAGACGATTATTACGATTTTTATAAGCAAACCAGTCACGATTACCAGAACCCACTGGCATACAATCACAGCAAAGTAGAAGGTAATAACGAGTACACCCTGTTGCTATACGTACCGTCGAAAGCACCTTTTGATATGTGGGATAGAGAGGCTAAAAGCGGTGTTAAATTATACGTAAAGCGCACCTTTATCATGGAAGGTGGTGAGTTAATGCCACGTTACCTGCGTTTTATTAAAGGGGTGATCGATTCCGACAATTTACCGTTGAATGTATCACGTGAATTGTTACAACAAAGTAAACAAATTGATTCGCTACGTTCGGGTGCCGTTAAAAAAGTCCTTAGCCTAATTGAAGGTCTCGCTAAAAATGAACCGGAAAAGTTTGAAACGTTATGGTCTGAATTTGGTGCGGTTATTAAAGAAGGGCCAATCGAAGATGTCAAAAATAAAGACAGGGTCGCTAAATTATTGCGTTTTGCATCGACTAAAACAGACGGTAAGCAAACGGTTACGCTTGCGACTTACATAGAAAATATGCAAGAAGGGCAAGATAAGATTTACTACCTAACCGGTAACGCCTACGCGGCAGTTAAAAATAGCCCGCACTTAGAAGTATTTAAAAAGAAAGGCATTGAAGTGCTGTTGCTTACGGATCACGTTGATGAATGGCTGGTACAGCACATGCCAGAGTTTGACGGTAAAAGCTTACAATCGGTTGCCAAAGGTCAGTTAGACCTTGATAAAGACAAGGCCAAAGACGACAAGGAAGATCAAGATAAAGATAAAGAAGCCGATGAATCAATCAAAAGCGTTCTAGAACAGATCAAAAAAGTGCTCGAGGGCAAGGTTAAAGATGTTCGTGTAAGTTCTCGTTTAACCGATTCACCTGCCTGTTTAGTGGCTGATGAGCACGAGATGGGAGCCCATATGGAACGTATCATGAAAGCTGCAGGCCAGAGCATGCCAGTCAGCTTACCAACCTTTGAGATAAATGCTGAACACGCATTAATTCAACGCTTAAAAGAAGAGGCTGATGATGAACGATTTGCCGACTTATCACACTTACTATTTGAACAAGCGCTATTGAGTGAAGGTGGGCAGTTAGAGGATCCGGCTACATTCGTGCAGCGGTTAAATAAGTTATTGCAATCATTGCTATAGCCAAACCTTAATTAAACAATCACAACACGGGCTTAAAAAAAAGGCGGACCGAGGTCCGCCTTGAGTGTGAGAAAGAATCTCACGAGGGAAGAAGGTTAAAACCTCAGGTAAACACTTAAACCGTGGTTTAGCGCGTGTAGGTTTTGTCTTACGTGACTTACTCGCCGTTCAGACCGGTAGTGGTTTGAATGGTTTGATTTGTATCTATAACGATCGTATTGGTTAGCCCCGTAATGGTAGTCATGGCGACGATGGTGTTTAGATGAGTGATGCCCATCATGCCGACGGTATTGTTTAGTGTAACCATAGTGCTTAGGGTAGCGGTGTTCACTATATCGGCGGTCACTGTGCTGCTTGGTGGCATGGGCCTGATGATGCGAGTTCCTGCCCGCTATAAAGGCGGGTTTATGGCCTTTATTTTTATGCTGTTTGCTGTAACTATGGGATTTATTGTAATGGTGTTGCTGCCCATGCGTTTGTACATAATTATGTTCATTGTAGGCGTGCCTATCAGCTTGTCTTCTGTCTGCCAGCGCAGATGTGCTGATAATCATCAAGGTGCAACAAATAATACTAACGGTGGTGCTTAATTTATTCATAGTCTTATCCTCTACTGCAAGGGCAGTACTGTTAACTTACAGGTAAAGGATAAGCCTAGCGGATGAATTGAAGCTGAATGGTTTAAATTAATTTTAAAATAATTGTTTTTAACTGCTTAGGGTAGTTGAATCGGCGTGCTGGCTTGCCAGTTATCGGCCTTATGTTCCACTACTACAGTAGTGTAGACCCCGCCACGAACATTAAATTCAGCAGTCAAACGCATAAAGCGTGGTTCGCAGGCAGCGACTAAGTCGGCTAAGATTTGGTTGCTAACCGCTTCATGAAACGCCCCTTTATCGCGGTAAGACCAAGTGTAAAGCTTAAATGACTTAAGTTCAATGCAGCTTGCTTCAGGCACATACTCTAATGAAAGGGTCGCGAAATCGGGTTGGCCGGTTTTGGGGCATAAACAGGTAAATTCGGGGGTATCAATACGAATCGTGTAGTCGCGCTCAGGGTTGGGGTTAGAAAAGGTTTCAAGGTCTGTACTTGGGCGTGTGTTCATTAGTTTGTTCTTTCAATGTTGTGATAAAAAGTAATTTTACAACGAATAATAAAATTAAGGGTGAATAGCCGAATAAACAGGTAATATTGCGCTACCCATCTTTATGAAAAAACAACAATGATGTATTGTTAGGCGATGCGTTTAGAAAAAATAAAACTATCCGGTTTCAAATCATTTGTCGACTCAACCAGCATCCCTTTTACAAGTGATTTGGTGGCTGTCGTTGGCCCCAATGGTTGTGGTAAATCGAACGTTATTGATGCCGTGCGCTGGGTGTTGGGGGAGAGTTCGGCCAAGCACCTGCGTGGCGATCAGATGGCAGACGTTATTTTTAATGGTTCAACCACGCGCAAACCGGTGGGGCAGGCTTTTGTAGAACTGGTTTTTGATAATAGCGATGCGACCATTAGCGGTGAATTTGCCGCCTACCAACAAATTTCTTTAAAGCGCCAAGTCAATAGAGAAGGGCAGTCTGTTTATTTTTTAAATGGTACGCGGTGCCGCCGCAAAGACATTACCGACTTGTTCTTAGGTACCGGATTAGGCGCGCGTAGTTATGCAATTATTGAGCAAGGCACTATTTCTCGTTTAATTGAGGCAAAGCCGGATGAGTTAAGGGTGTTTTTAGAGGAAGCGGCGGGTATCTCAAAATATAAAGAACGTCGCCGTGATACCGAAAACAGGATGAGACGTACGCGAGAAAACCTAGAGCGTTTAGCTGATCTATGTGAGGAAATTGAGAAGCAATGCCGGCACCTTAAGCGGCAAGCAGCGACGGCGGGAAAATATAAAGAACTCAAAACCCAAGAGCGACAATTAAAAGCGCAATTGTTAGCCTTACGTTGGCGAGCGCTGGACGAACAAGATGAACGCCAATCTAAGAACTCGCAAACTCTGCAGAACAAGGTGGACGAGCTGTTAGCGCGGCAGCGTGAGATTGAAAAAGATATTGAGCTGCACCGTGAAACACACACCGCTCAGCGGGACACGTTGAATGACGTACAAGCTTCGTTTTACGCCGTAGGTTCAGATATTGCAAAAGCTGAGCAGGCGTTACAGCACCAGCAAGCTCAAAAGCAACAACAGCACGCTGAACTTGAACGTTATCAAGGTATTTTAAGCACATCAAAACAAGAGCTGCTCGATAGTGAGAAAAAGCAATCACAGCTAACTGAACAGATTCATACGATTGAACAGGATTTGATTAAGGCAAAGGCTAGCGAAGACCAGTCGGCAAAAGCATTAAATAATGCCGAACAGACGATGACCCACTGGCAAAAAACGTGGGATGATTTTACTTATCAAGTAGCAGAGCCGAAAAGAACGACGGATGTAGAAAAAACAAAAATCAATCAACTCGAGCGACAGTTAATGCAGTCGACCCAACGGTTGACGAACCTAAAAGCAGAGCAGGCTCGTTTGCAGCAACACGTAGTGCAGCAAAGTGATTGTGAGGCACTCCAGCAACAACATGACTTGGCTGAAAACCAGTTGCAGCAAACCCAGCATACGCTAGCCGCCAGTCAACAACAGATTAGCGAGTCGCAAGCCTTTATCCAGCAAGAAAGTGATGCCTTGGCAGAACAGCGTGCAGAACGTGCACGACTGTCTGGCCGTTTGGAGTCGATCTTAGTGCTGCAACAGGCTAATCTAGGTGAGTCTGAACAACAGGTTGGTCGTTGGCTCGACGATTTAGGCTTAGCGGATGCGGCCAAAATTATTGATAAAATTGACGTTGTGGCTGGCTGGGAACGGGCGGTTGAGATCGTCTTGGGTTCGAGATTACAATCTGTTTGTGTCGACGATATAGAGGCGGTGTTGCAACGTGCCGAGCAGTTACCCACGGGTGAACTTAGTTTGTTTAACACCACGACGGTAGAGACCTCTGTAGCACCCAGCAAAACATCCCTTGCGAGCTTGGTGACGGCCAACATGCCTGCCATGGTGTTACTGAAAAATGTACATGTTGCCCCTTCATTAGCACAGGCCAAAGTATTACTGGCCGAGTTAGAGGAGCATGAATCTGTGATTACAGAGGACGGTGTCTGGTTGCATGCCGACGGTGTCAGTTTTAATGCTCACGATGCCGGGGATAGCATCTTGGTACTGGAAAAGGAAAAAAGGAAGCTGACCCAGCAGTTAAGCAAGCTAAACACTGGTATAGCAAGTAATGAACAGGCACTTGCTTCGGCTAGAGACGGCTTGATACAGGTCGAAAAGCAAGTGCGTGAGCTACGCCTAATAGAAAGTGATACGGTAAAAAAGGCGTCTCAATATGTGATGCAACTGCGCGAGATGCGCTCAAAAATAGAACAAGCACAGCAGCGCTTGCAGCAAATAGATGTTGAAACAGCACAGCTTCAAACTGAGCATCAACGTGATTCAGACAGTTTAGCCAGCAGTCGACAGGCGTTACAAACAGCGATAGAGCAATCCGCCGAATTAGAAGGTCAGCGCATCAGCTTGCAACAACAACGCGAAGCGAAAAAGTCGGCCCTAGATGCGGCGCGTCGTGAGGTGCACGCTTCGCGTGAGCTTACGCATAGCCTTATGTTGCAGCTTGAGTCGCAGCGATCGTCTCAGGCATTGCTGGTGCAAAATGCAGAGTCTGTTAAAGAACGCATGAGGCTTGCATCTGACAAGCTGACCGAGTTTCAGGCGCAGATTAATCTGAGTGATGAACCATTAGATGCGTTGCAAGCAAGCCTAGAAGCGGGTTTAAAAAAACGTCAGCAGGTTGAAGCTGATTTACTGGGTATTAGAGCTAAGGCTGAAGCGACAGAGCACGTCATTCGCGAGTTAACAACAAAACGGCAACAAACTGAGCAACAGGTGCAGCAAGCCAGAGAAGATGCATCATCTGCACAAGTTGATCACCAAGAAGTACGGGTAAGAAAGCAAACCTTGGTCGAGCAATTAGAAGAAGCCGGGGTGAAATTAAACGATACCTTGAGCGATTTGCCAGAACAGGCGAATGACCATGATTGGCAACAACAAGTGACCGGTTTGGCGGAACAGATTGATCGGTTGGGGCCGATTAATTTAACAGCGATTGAAGAATTCGAGACACAGTCAGAAAGGAAGACCTATCTAGACAGTCAGCGTGCAGATCTAATGGCGGCGCTTAAAACATTGGAAACGGCAATTGAAAAAATCGATAAAGAAAGTCGTTTCTTGTTCAAGCAGACCTTTGATAAGGTCAATGCGGGTTTTGAACGGCGCTTCCCGAAGTTATTTGGTGGCGGGCATGCGTATTTACAACAAACCGGTGACGATCTATTGGAAACAGGTGTCACCGTCATGGCGAGACCACCGGGTAAACGGAATAGTTCAATTCACTTGTTGTCGGGTGGTGAAAAGGCACTAACTGCCGTCGCCTTGGTGTTCGCCATTTTTGACTTAAACCCGTCGCCCTTTTGTATGTTGGATGAGGTTGATGCCCCATTGGATGAAGCAAACGTCGGGCGTTTTGGTGAATTAGTTAAAGAAATGTCAAAGACTGTTCAAATGATTTTGATTACGCATAATAAGGCGACCATGGAAATGGCTCAGCAGCTGGCAGGGGTCACCATGAAAGAGCCGGGTGTGTCACGACTTGTGGCAGTAGATATTGATGAAGCCGTAAAAATGGCTGCTAACTGATTAATTTGTATAGGGAACGATAAAATGGAAGAAAGTTCGTTACGGTGGGTATTGCTGGTTGTGGGAATCGTTATTCTGGCGGCTATTTATCTGTTTGATGTTTTGCAGAAAAGGTCTCGCCGTGATGAGGCGGATTCTGATCGATTTTTTACAGAGGAAAAAATTGAACCCAGTCTAATTCAAACTATTGATGATACAGCTACTGATCAAGCACTTGCTGAGGAAATCCCTGCAGGCGTATTCGACAACGATAGGGAGGGCATGGAGAGTATTACAGCTAAGGCGTCACTCGATAGCCAGGCTGAAGACCTAGCCGTGCCGGTTGCCGAACAGGCATCGGTTATTCAACTGGCAGTGTTAGCCAAACAGGGTGAGGCTATGTCGGGGGTCGATTTAGTCACAGCCTTTACAGAGGTGGAGCTTGAGTTTGGTGATATGGGTATTTTTCATTGCTATAAGCGGTTAGATGGCGTGGAAAATCAATTGTTCCATGTTGCGAATCTATTGGAACCAGGAACCTTTCCAGTTGGGAGTATGAGTGACTTCCAATCAACGGGCATTATTCTTTTTTTTCAAGTGAGCGATTTAATCGATCCGCATGAGGCGTTTGATAGTATGTTAAATACGGCGCGGGAATTGAGTCAGCGCTTTAGTGCACGCTTGGTTGATGAAACGATGGAGGAACTTAGTCTTGATAAGATTGCCGATATCCAGACTCGGCTAGGTAGTTGATCTGCAATGAACGCAAGCGAGCCCCTTCAGCAGCGTATACAGCGGTTACGCGACGATATTAACCAACATAATCAGCGCTATTATCAGCTTGATGCGCCACAGATTGCCGATGCTGATTACGATCAGTTGATGCGCGAGCTTGAAACGCTTGAAGCAGAGCACCCTGAATTGATTACTGCCGACTCGCCAACACAACGTGTGGGCGCTGCGCCCTTGGCAAGTTTTCAGCAAGTGTTGCATCAGGTGCCTATGCTGTCGTTAGATAACGCATTTAATGACAGTGAATTTGAAGCATTCGATAAACGGGTTCGAGATAGGGCTGACTTGACGGAAGATGTGACTTACCTTGTTGAACCTAAGTTGGACGGCTTGGCTATTTCATTACGTTATGAAGAGGGTTTGCTGGTGTGTGCCGCCACACGGGGGGATGGGCAGCGCGGTGAAAATGTCACCGAGAACGTTAAAACCATTGGCGCGATACCCTTGCGACTTAAGGGTGATACTGTCCCGGCGGTAGTCGAGATTCGTGGTGAGGTCTTTATGCCCTTACAGGGGTTTGATCAATTAAATTCAGCAGCGATAGCGGCTGGCGAAAAACCGTTTGCAAACCCACGTAATGCAGCGGCGGGCAGTTTAAGACAGCTTGACTCAAAGATCACCGCAAAACGACCGCTGGCATTTTATACTTACGGTTTAGGTGTTTTAGACGGTATGCCGTTGCCGTCTAGCCAAAGCGATTTGTTTTTGTTGTTTGCTGCTTGGGGTCTGCCAGTATGTGATCAAATATCGACCGCAAAGGGTGTTCAGCAATGCCATGAGGCTTACCAGTCCTTGGCCGATAAAAGGGCTAAATTACCTTACGAAATTGACGGCGTGGTGTATAAGGTTAATAGTTTTCGCTTACAACAATCAATAGGGTTTGTTTCTAGAGCGCCGCGTTGGGCGATTGCGCGCAAGTTTCCAGCGCAGGAAAAAACCACTCAAGTGCTGTCTATCGATGTGCAAGTGGGGCGAACGGGTTCAATTACGCCTGTTGCACGCTTAGCTCCGGTATTTGTTGGGGGGGTCACGGTGACCAATGTAACCTTGCACAACGAAGACGAGCTGCACAGAAAAGATGTGCGTATTGGCGACACGGTTATCGTTCGACGAGCAGGTGACGTCATCCCTGAAATTGTAGCGGTGGTGATTGAGCAGCGAACAGCGGAAGCGGTGCCTTACCAAATGCCAACGCTTTGCCCGGTATGTTCGTCGCCGTTAGAAAAAATAGAAGGTGAAGCGGTGATACGCTGCTCGGCGGGTTTGTATTGCCAAGCACAAGTGAAGGAATCTGTTAAGCACTTTGCTTCTCGTAAGGCGATGGATGTTGACGGTTTGGGCGACAAATTAGTTGAACAGTTGGTGGCGAAAAAGCTAGTGCAAACACCGGCTGATTTATACAGTTTAACGCGAGAGCAGTTATTGAGTTTAGAACGGATGGCTGATAAGTCAGCAGATAATTTGCTACAGGCGTTGGAAAAGAGTAAAAGTACGACGTTGCCACGATTTTTGTATGGCTTGGGGATTCGGGAAGTAGGTGAAGTGACGGCGACGAGTTTGGCACAGCACTTTGGTCAACTCGATGCACTTCAGCAAGCGTCTGCAGAGGTGTTAGAGCAAGTACCTGATGTCGGGCCAATTGTGGCTAAACATGTGGTCTCGTTTTTTCAGCTAGCGCATAACCGAGAAGTTGTGAATACGTTGTTATCGTATGGGATCCATTGGCCTGAGGTAAAAGCCTTAACTAAGACTCAGCATGCCTTGTCGGATAAAGTGGTGGTTTTAACGGGCACCTTATCTTCGATGACGCGGGATCAAGCGAAGGCCGCGCTGCAAGACTTGGGTGCAAAGGTAACGGGTAGTGTCTCTAAAAAAACAGATTTTTTAATAGCGGGTGAAGAGTCAGGTTCTAAGTTGACCAAAGCCCAGTCTTTAGGCGTAACGGTATTATCAGAAGAGGCGTTTGTGAGTTTATTACAAAGTAACCTGGATTTAACCGATTAAATAATGGATACGGATTTAGCAACCGAGGTTCGCATGCTGGAAAGCCATATCGATGGCATGATCGCGCGCGTACAAAGAAATGAAGACATGCTAAAGCGGTTTCATGATTTGGAAATGCAGTTGCTCTCGCTAAATTCATTGAAAGAACTGGTTGAGAATATTTTAGACGACGCTAAATCCGCCTTTAACTTACAGTCGTTGTCGTTGGTTTTAGCGGATGGGAGTGGCGATATTTCGACTTTTCTTGCCGAGGACGGTTTTTGTTTGCAAGATGCCCCCTCCGTGGTTTTAACCCCAAGCGTTGGCCTTTTTAAGGCAAAACTAGGGCTTTCCCAGCGCGTGTTGCTGGGTGATGCAGCCACTGTCTTGGTGCCAGAGTTTTGGCCAGCGGAGCAAAAACGGCCAGCCAGTGTGGCGCTTATCCCCCTAATTAGACGTGGTGTTCATTTGGGTTGTTTGGTGTTTGGTAGTGACGATAAAAGTCGGTTTGAAGCAAATATGTCGTCCTACTTTTTGGATCGCTTAGGTAAAGTTCTCAGTGTGTGTATGGAAAACACACTGAATTATGAGCAGTTAAGACGCAGCAGCTTGTTTGATACCTTGACGGGGGTTAATAACCGCCGTTTCTTTGAACAACGCATAGAGGAAGAAATGTTGCGCTCGCTAAGAACGGGCGATGATTTGTCGTGCTTGTTTATAGACATCGATTTTTTCAAAAAAGTGAACGACACCTACGGTCATCAAGTTGGCGATACCGCGCTCAGGCACGTTGCGGAATGTTTACGTAGCCAGTTAAGGAGTAATGATATTTTAGCGCGCTACGGCGGTGAAGAGTTCGTCGCGATACTACCCACTGCAGCAGAGCAAAAAGGCACCGAAGTAGCCGAACGCATGCGTAAACTGGTGGAGCGTTCCATTTTGCCGATAACGGACAATGAGCAATTGGAATTAACGGTCTCTATTGGTGTGTCTACCTTTGTAGTTGAGCAAGCAGGTTCTTCGAGTAGCGTTGAAAAAACTGATTTGATTGAGGTGGCGGATAAGGCCTTGTATCAAGCTAAACATTCAGGGCGTAATAAGGTCGTTAGTGGTGGCGTGGTGCTGTCAGGTTTAAGCGCAAAAACAAAATCATCGGCTTCAATCTAGCCTTTGTTGTCATTTATTAGGGCCAATCTGTATGGGCCTAAATCCTAGATCAATTTCAGCTGTTCATAGTGCTTGTCGTAAACCTTATTGCGTAGAAACAAAGTTATCAAAAAAAGCGTACTTTAAGGTATAATTTCAGCTTTATTTTTCATCAATTTTTAGTTGGTTTAGCGATCTTAAAAATAACCGTATTTTATTATCTTAGCGCTAATTTTTGAATAATTCGGCATCTGAGGAGATACCTTTAACATGGCAGAGCTGGTAAAAGAAACGATACCCGTAAACATTGAAGACGAAATGCGCCAGTCCTATTTGGACTACGCGATGAGTGTGATCGTTGGTAGGGCGTTACCCGACGTACGTGATGGCTTAAAGCCAGTGCACCGTCGTGTTTTGTTTGCGATGCATGTACTCGGTAATGATTGGAATAAAGCGTATAAAAAATCGGCGCGTATCGTCGGTGATGTCATTGGTAAATATCACCCACATGGCGATACGGCTGTGTATGACACAATTGTTCGGATGGCTCAGCCTTTTTCTATGCGGCATATGTTGGTTGATGGACAAGGTAACTTCGGTTCGGTTGATGGTGATTCCGCAGCAGCGATGCGTTATACAGAAATTAGAATGGCCAAACTGTCGCATGAAATGCTAGCCGATATCGACAAAGAAACGGTCAACTTTAATGCTAACTACGATGAGTCCGAATCTGAGCCGGCTGTTTTCCCGGCCCGTGTTCCCTTGTTGTTGATCAATGGTTCGTCTGGTATTGCTGTTGGTATGGCGACCAATATCCCGCCGCACAATCTGTCAGAAATAACCCAGGCATGTTTGCACTTGATTGATCAGCCGAACGCCAGTATTGATGAATTGATGCAGCATGTCCCCGGTCCTGATTTCCCTACTGCCGGCATTATTAATGGCTCAGATGGCATTCGTGAGGCGTACCATACCGGTCGAGGTAGAATTTATTTGCGTGCGCGCTACCACGTCGAAGGCGAAGACAATACCAACGGCAAGCTGTCGATTGTCGTCACTGAGTTGCCTTATCAGGTTAATAAGGCCCGCTTACTGGAAAAAATAGCGCACTTAGTCAAAGACGCGAAGTTAGACGGTATTTCCGGCTTGCGCGACGAGTCTGATAAAGACGGCATGCGTATGGTTATCGAACTAAAGCGCGGCGAGGTGCCGGAAGTCATTATTAATAATTTATATCAACAGACACAGTTACAGAATGTGTTTGGCATTAACATGGTGGCGTTGATTGATGGCCTTCCTAAGTGTTTGAATCTTAAGCAAATTTTAGAGGCGTTTGTTGATCACCGCCGAGAAGTAGTCACCCGTAGAACGGTCTATGATTTGCGTAAAGCCCGTGAGCGCGCGCATACCTTAGAAGGGTTGGCCGTTGCCTTATCTAATATCGATGAAATGATCGCTGTGATTAAAGCAGCAAAAACCCCCGCTGAAGCCAAAGTTGGCTTGCTTGAAAAGCCTTGGTTGCCTGGCTTAGTGGCTGAATTACTAGCAAAGGCCGATTCGGGTCGTTCACGCCCAGATAAACTTGAGCCTTGTTACGGTTTACTGGACAGTAATTATCATTTATCACCCGCTCAAGCGCAGGCCATCTTAGAATTACGCTTGCACCGTTTGACCGGTCTTGAGCAAGATAAAATTCTTCAAGAATATAAAGACCTGCTTGTCGACATTGACTATCATTTGGACATTCTGGCCGACAGAAGTCGTTTAATGTCAGTTATTCGTGACGAGTTGATCAAGCTGATTGATGAATATAAGGAAGATCGTCGTACAGAGATTAACGATCAATTCTTAAATTTAACGGCAGAAGACTTAATTACCGAAGAAGACATGGTGGTGACCTTGTCGCATGAAGGCTACGTTAAGTCGCAACCATTAACTTCTTATACCGCCCAACGTCGTGGCGGCAAAGGTAAAACAGCGGCGAATACGAAAAACGAAGACTTTATCGACAAGCTGTTTATCGCCAACACGCACGACACGGTATTGTGCTTCTCAAGTAAAGGGAAGGTGTATTGGTTACGGGTGTTTAATTTACCAGTGGCCAGTCGGGTGTCGCGAGGTAAGCCAATTGTCAACTTGTTGCCATTAGAGGAAGACGAACGGATAAACGCCATATTGCCTATTCGGGAGTTTATAGATGATGAATACGTGTTTATGGCGACAGAAGCAGGTACGGTTAAAAAGACGCTGATCAAAGAATTTGAAAAGCCCCGCGCAAACGGCAAAATTGCGATTGATTTACGTGACAATGACACCCTTGTGGGTGTGGCTGTGACGGATGGTAAGAAAGACGTAATGTTATTCGCTAGTTCTGGCAAAGTTGCGAGCTTTAACGAATCAGATGTCCGTGTGATGGGGCGGACAGCCGGTGGTGTTCGCGGGATGCGAATTAAGTCGGGTGAAAGCATTATCTCGTTGATTATTTCGCAACCAGGTACGGTGCTTACATTAACTGAGAACGGTTACGGTAAGCGTACTCAAATTACTGAATACCCTATCCATAAACGTGGTGGTCAAGGCGTTATTGCAATGCAAACCAGTGACCGAAATGGTGCCTTGGTCGGTGCGGTATTGGTTGATGACGACGATGAGTTAATGATTATTACTGATGGCGGTACCTTGGTTAGAACGCGAACCAATGAGATTTCTATCTTAGGCAGAAACACTCAAGGCGTTCGGGTCATTAGGCCGGGTAAAGATGAAAAAGTAATAGGCTTGGATCGAATAGCAAGTCTAGGTGATGAAGTGGATGAGGATGAGCTGATGGACGGTGAAGAAATGCCCGATTCGGTTGATGATGCCTCATCTGAAAGTGAAGTTTAAAAATTAATGGTTCAGGAGATTTGAATGTCCCGCGTGTATAATTTTAGTGCTGGCCCTGCGGCAGTACCCTTAGAAGTACTACAAAAAGCTCAAAGTGAAATGCTGGATTGGCATGGCTCTGGTATGTCGGTAATGGAAATGAGTCATCGTGGTAAAGACTATATTTCGATTGCAGAAAAAGCCGAAGCAGACGTACGTGAATTGATGAATATTCCGTCAAACTATAAGGTTCTTTTTCTGCAAGGGGGCGCTACGCTCCAGTTCTCGATGGTGCCAATGAACTTGTTGGGTAGTAAAAGCAAAGCGTGCTACGTTAACACTGGCGCTTGGTCAAAAAAGGCGATCAAAGAAGCAAAGCTGCACTGTGACGTCCAGTTATCTGCTAGTTCAGAAGACACGGATTTCACCTCGATTCCTGCGGTTGATAGCTGGGATATAGACCCCGATGCAGCGTATTTGCATTACACCAGTAATGAAACTATCGGCGGTGTCGAATTTCAGCAAATTCCTGACGTGGGCGGCATCGATTTGGTGGCAGATATGTCATCTAATATTCTGTCTAGAGAAATTGATGTCAGTCGATTTGGTATTATTTATGCTGGCGGACAGAAAAATATGGGCCCGTCAGGTATCGCACTAACAATCGTGCGTGACGATTTAATTGGGCAGGCTCGGACGGGTACACCGTCCATGTTGGATTACAAAAATCACGCCGATGCAGATTCGATGTTTAACACCCCGCCGACTTACAGCTGGTACTTCATGGGTTTAGTCTTTGAATGGTTGAAAGCTCAAGGTGGGATTGCTGCTATAGAGGCGCGTAATAGGCGTAAATCAGAAAAGCTCTACGCGGCGATTGATCAATCCGATTTTTACTCGAACCCAGTTGAGGTTTCGTCACGCTCACGGATGAATATACCCTTTGTCCTAGCCAATAATGCGTTGGATGAGAGCTTTCTAGCGGAAGCTAAGCGTGCCGGTTTGGTGACTTTAAAGGGGCATCGTTCGGTAGGCGGTATGCGCGCAAGTATTTATAATGCCATGCCAGAAGACGGCGTGGATGCACTAATCAGCATGATGGCAGAGTTCGAAAGAACAAAGGCGTAAGGCTAACAAGTTAATCAATTTAAAGGTAAGTAACTCATGTTTAAAATTCAGACACTGAATAATATTTCCATCAAAGGGCTCGATAAATTTCCGAGAGATAAATACGAGGTTGCCTCAGAAATTCAATCACCGGATGCTTATATGCTGCGTTCGTTGAAGTTACACGATGTTGAGATTCCAAGCAGTGTGCTAGCCATAGGCCGCGCTGGTGCAGGTGTCAATAATATACCGGTCGAAAAAATGACGACGCTGGGCATCCCTGTGTTTAATGCACCTGGAGCCAATGCGAATGCGGTTAAAGAGCTCGTGTTAACCGGTATGTTGTTGGCGTGTAGAAATATATGTCAAGCGTGGGCATGTGCTAAAAATTTACAAGGCGATGATGAGTCTATTGCCAAAGAAGTCGAACAAGTTAAAAAGAATTTTGTCGGTTTCGAATTACCTGGTCGTACCCTCGGTGTTATTGGTTTGGGTGCTATAGGAACCTCTGTCGCAAACACAGCGTATGATTTAGGGATGAACGTGGTGGGTTATGATCCAGCCATTACTGTGGAACGTGCTTGGCAGTTATCATCTGCCATCGAGTCTGCCAACACCGTGGATGAGTTGCTAGCAAAGTCTGATTTTGTGACCGTACACGTGCCACTAAATGAAGGTACGAAAGACTTGATTAACGCCTCTCGTATCAGCACGATGAATAATAATGCAGTTATTCTGAATTTCTCTAGAGACGGTATCGTTAATGACAAAGACGTCGTCGCCGCCTTAGATTCAGGCAAGCTTTACGCGTATATCTGTGATTTTCCGAGTAATTTACTTAAAGATCACCCTCGCGTGATTACACTGCCACATTTAGGCGCATCAACCGCTGAGGCAGAAGAGAATTGTGCAGTGATGATTGCCGATCAATTAAAAGATTTTTTAGAAAACGGCAATATCAAAAATTCAGTTAACTTCCCTGCCGTTAAAATGCCACGCGTAGAAGGCTACCGGATGGCCATAGCGAACGCCAATGTGCCTAATATGGTTGGCCAGATATCCTGTATTTTGGCTGAAACAGGGCACAATATTTTGGATTTGATCAATAAATCACGGGGTGAGGTTGCGTATACCTTATTAGATGTTGATACCGTGGTGACTGCTGACGTGGTTGAGCGAATCAAAAACATTGACGGCGTGCTGTCCGTGCGAACCGTATAAGGCCGGTTTATTACTATGGGAGTTAATAAAACATTATCTGAGCTTAGAGATGCTATCGATGAGCTAGATGAGCAATTATTAACCTTGTTTAATAAGCGTGCTGAGTTAGCAAAGGACGTAGCGACGGTCAAATTGGCAGATGGTGAGGGCGGTGATTTTTATCGCCCAGACCGAGAAGCCTCCGTACTAAGACGGGTTAAGTCAAAAAATCCCGGGCCCTTAAAAGGTGAGCACGTAGCAAAGATCTACCGTGAACTGATGTCGGCTTGTTTGGCTTTAGAAAAACCCTTAACCGTGGCGTTCTTGGGGCCTTCGGGCACGTTTACGCAAGAAGCGGCGCTTAAACACTTTGGTCATGCGGTTAATACGCTTGAAACGGTCACCATCGCTGATATCTTTCATGAAGTTGAAAATGGTGAGGCGCATTATGGCGTGGTGCCGGTTGAAAACTCAACTGAAGGGGTTATTAGCCACACCTTAGATTTGTTTATTAATTCGCCGTTACAAATTTGCGGTGAGGTGGCGTTGCGCATTCATCACCATCTTTTATCTAGCGCTGAATCATTAGCTGACATCAAGGTGGTGTATTCACACCAGCAATCACTCGGTCAATGTAGGCAGTGGTTGATGGCGAATATGCTCAATATAGAAACCGTTGCCGTTAGCAGTAATGCCGAAGCAGCTCGTTTAGCTAAAGAGCACTCAAATGCTGCGGCGATAGCAGGCGAGGTGGCGGCTGAGTTGTATGGCTTGAATAAATTAGCCAGCCATATCGAAGATGAGTTGGACAATACCACGCGTTTTTTGGTGATTGGTCAACAACTTGTGTCAGCCAGTGGCGATGATAAAACCAGCATGATGATATCAACAAAAAATGTCGCCGGTGCATTACAAAGTGTCTTGGCACCGTTTGCTTACGCAGGCATTAGTTTAAATAAAATTGAATCACGTCCATCTAGGCAAGGCGCATGGGAGTACGTGTTTTTTGTAGACATTGATGGTCACCAGCAAGATGAGAAAGTGGCTGCTGTTCTGCATGAGTTACTACCTAACGTTAACGTATTAAAAGTTTTAGGTTCTTATCCTAAAGCAGTTATTTAATACTCGGATCGTTAAGCCCTTTCTTAGCGAATAAAACTATTATGCCTATACATTCCTTTCAAGATTTAGCGGCTCCATCCATCAAGGGTCTGCAAACCTATCAGCCGGGTAAACCGATTGATGAGCTACAGCGGCAGTTAGGCCTTACGGATATCATAAAATTGGCATCCAACGAAAACCCCTTAGGCCCCAGTGAACGCGTTAAGCAAGTGATTCGTGAGTCAATGGCTGACATATCCCGTTACCCCGATGGTAATGGGTTTTATTTAAAACAAGCGCTAGCAGAAAAGATCGGTGTTGAGATAACCATGGTGACACTGGGAAATGGCTCAAACGACGTGTTAGATGTGATTGCTCGTGTTTTTTTGACGGTTGGCAGAGAAGCCATTTATTCTGAACATGCGTTTGTCGTGTATGGCTTATCAACCCAAGCCGTAGGTGCGACGGCACGGGTTGCCTCAGCAAAAGATTATGGGCATAACCTGCAGGCCATGCAAGCGTTAGTCAATGAGAACACCTCCGTGGTGTTTATTGCGAATCCCAATAACCCAACAGGCACATGGCTTGAAGCAAATGAGTTAGAGGCTTTTATTAAGGCGCTGCCTGCGCACGTTATTGTGGTGTTAGATGAGGCGTATGGTGAATACTTGGATCCATCAGAGGCACCCAAATCGATAGTGTTCTTAAAAAAATACCCTAATGTCATCATTACGCGGACCTTTTCTAAGGCCTATGGTTTGGCCGGTTTAAGGGTCGGTTACGCGCTCAGCCAGCCGGGGGTTGCCGACTTGCTTAATCGTGTAAGGCATCCGTTTAATGTTAATTCGTTAGGGCTCGTGGCGGCGCAAGAAGCATTAAATGATCAAGCCTATATTGATCAAAGTCGTTTGTTGAATCGGCAAGGCATGCAGCAATTGGAACAGGGCTTTAAGCGGCTAAAGTTAAAGTATATTCCCTCAGTGGCGAATTTTATTACGGTTGAAATTGGACCAAAAGCCGGCGAGGTGTATCTGGCTCTACTACAAGAAGGTGTGATTGTACGGCCAGTGACTGGTTACCAGCTGCCACATCATCTTAGAGTATCAATCGGTTTGTCGAATGAAAATACAAGCTGCTTAGACGCACTAGAAAAGGTGTTACAACGTGTTTAATAAACTATGCATTATTGGTGTGGGCTTGATTGGTGGATCGATCGCTCGAGCCTGTAAAGAAAATAAACTGGCCAAACAAGTTATTGGCACTGGGCGGCGTCAAGAAAACCTGCAAAAGGCGGTTGATTTAGGGGTGATTGACGGCTATGAAAACAGTGTGACAGCAGCGGTAAAAGACGCTGATCTGGTCGTGATTTGTTCACCAGTAGGGTCATTCGAGAAAGTTTTTACAGAATTAAAAGCGACATGGTCCGAGACCTGCGTGTACACCGATGTTGGCAGCACTAAGGAAAGCGTGATTAACGCGTTGGCGGCAGTGTTTGTCGATATACCGGGTAATTTTGTCGCAGCACATCCCATAGCGGGGTCAGAACAAAATGGCGTTGAGGCATCAATGGCCGATTTGTTTGTCGATAAACGTGTAATTATTACCCCAACAGTCGCCACAGAGGCTGCGGCAATTAAAACCTGCCAGATGTGGTGGCAAGCGATGGGCGCAATCGTGTCCGAGATGACAGTGCAGCACCACGATGAAGTGTTCGCAGCAACCAGTCACTTACCCCACGTATTAGCCTATTCTTTAGTTGAATTACTAAAAAACAAACAAGATGAACGGGAAATATTTGAGTATGCAGCGGGTGGTTTCAAAGACTTTACCCGTATCGCATCCAGTGACCCTGATATGTGGTCAGATATATGTTTGGCCAACGGCCCCCAGTTGATAAAGGTTATAAAAGAACTGGAACAAGTAAACCGTAAAATTTCATCTTTAATTGAAAACAACGATAAACAAGGGCTGTTAGCAATCTTTCAGTCGGCGCAAGGTGCGCGCGACTATTTTTTAAGCCTGCAAAAAAGCAAATAAATGATGAATACACTATTTTCAAGGTCCAGTGTTGGCCTACAGGGTGAGCTTCGCGTTCCAGGCGATAAATCAATTTCACACCGGTCGGTCATGCTCGGCAGTTTGGCTGAGGGTGTTACCGAAGTCAGCGGCTTTCTTGAGGCCGACGACGCCTTGGCGACCATGACAGCATTTACCGACATGGGTGTAAAAATAGACAGACTAGGCCCGGGGCATTTACGTATACAGGGCGTGGGCTTACACGGTTTAAAGGCACCTAAAAATGACTTGTATGTCGGTAACTCGGGTACGTCTATGCGCCTATTGGCCGGTATTTTAGCGGGGCAATCATTTAACAGTGTCTTAACCGGGGATAATTCGCTAACTAAGCGCCCAATGCGTCGCGTGTTAGACCCGTTAACCGAAATGGGTGCGCGGGTAACCAGTTCAGAAACAGGAACAGCGCCGCTTAAAATACACGGAGGTAGTCCATTAAGGGGTATTGATTACAAAATGCCGATGGGGAGCGCACAAGTTAAATCTTGTCTGCTGCTAGCAGGTTTATACGCCAGTGGGACGACGCAGGTGACTGAACCAGCGGTCACAAGAGACCACACCGAGCAAATGCTGAGGGGTTTTGGTTATCAGGTGAAAACAGAGGAAAACGTGGTGAGCTTAAGTGGTGGTGGTCAATTGACAGCACGCTCAATTGATGTGCCCAGTGATATTTCTTCTGCCGCCTTTTTTATTGTAGCGGCCTGTATTACGCCAAACTCAGACATTACCTTGCAGCACGTTGGTATAAATCCGACCCGCACAGGTGTGATTGATATCTTATTAAAAATGGGCGCCAATATCCGCTTGTTCAATGAACGTTTGGTGGGTGGTGAAAAGGTCGCAGATATCCAAGTTAAGACTAGCCAGTTAACAGGGATTTCAGTGCCCGAAAACTTAGTGGCCTTGGCGATAGATGAGTTCCCTGTGATCTTTGTAGCAGCCGCTTACGCACAAGGGCAAACGATAGTGACAGGAGCCGAAGAATTACGCGTTAAAGAAAGTGACCGCATACAAACGATGGCGGATGGCTTGCAAGCAATTGGTGTAGATGCATTAGCCACGGCTGACGGGATGACTATTCAAGGTGGGCGAGTGCTCGGCGGTACGATTGAGAGTTTTGATGACCATAGAATAGCGATGTCATTTGCTGTGGCAGGTCTTCAATCAGAAGGCGTTATCCAAATAAATAATTGTAAAAATGTAAGTACGTCGTTTCCGAATTTTGTAGAACTGGCTTCTTCCTGTGGGTTTAACCTGCAAGTGCAGTGATGAACGAGCGTGCAAACATACCCGTCTTAACGATTGATGGGCCGAGCGGTTCAGGTAAAGGGACAATATCTAAACGTCTGGCAGAGCGTCTGGGTTGGAACTACCTAGAAAGTGGTGCCTTATACAGAGCATTGGGCATAGCGGCGATTAATAAAAAGTTGGATCTTAGCAATGCAAAAAAGTTAACCGAGCTGGTTGACGGTGTCGATTTAGAGTTTAAGCGAAATCAACAAGGGCGTTGGGTCACCTACTTAGATGGTGAAGAAATTCAGCGTCAATTGCAGACTGAAAAAATAGGCAATGTAGCGTCAAAAATAGCTGTTTTCCCCGACGTTAGGCGTAGTTTACTAGCAAAACAACTCACGTTTAGACAGTCACCAGGTTTAGTTGCCGATGGGCGAGATATGGGCAGTGTCGTGTTTCCATCGGCTGACTATAAGGTTTACTTAACAGCCAGCACAGAGGAGCGCGCAAAAAGACGCTATAAGCAGTTGATAGAAAAAGGAATTAGTGCTAACCTGCGCGATGTTATTCAAGACGTCGAAAAACGAGACCAACGAGATAAAAATCGCTCTACATCTCCTTTAATGGTACCTGAAGGAGCTGTCTATATTGATTCATCCTGTAAAACAATCGATGAAGTTGTTCAGCAAGTTCTAGATACCTTGAAAACAAACCGTCCTAATAATGGGACTAATGGTGGTTTGAGACAATAGTGCTCAAGCCTTTTTTTAACGTAACCTTTTTTAACGTCCGTATCAGCGTTAAAAATAAATTTAAAGAGAACGACATGAGCGAAAATTTCGCAGAACTATTTGAAGAAAGCATTAAATCAGCCGAACTGACACCGGGAACATTAATTACCGGTCAAGTGGTCGATATTACGAACGACTCAGTGATTGTAAATGCAGGTCTAAAATCAGAAGGTAATATCCCACGCTGGCAGTTTGTTAGTGCGACAGGCGAACTCGAAGTGGCTATTGGTGACGACGTTGAAGTCGTGCTGGATATGGTTGAGGATGGACTAGGCGCCACCTTGTTATCCAGAGATAAAGCTAAAAAAGCAGCTGCTTGGCGCTTCCTTGAGAAAGCCGCAGAAGAAAAAGAAACAGTTATTGGTGTTATCACAGGCAAAGTACGCGGTGGTTTCACTGTCGAAGTGGGTGGTCTGAGTGGTTTCTTACCGGGTTCACTCGTCGATGTACGTCCTTTAAGAGACACGTCGTTCCTTGAAGGTAAAGACTTAGAATTTAAAGTGATTAAACTTGATGAGAAACGCAATAATGTTGTTGTTTCCCGTCGTGCAGTACTAGAAACCGAATACAGCGCAGAACGCGAAGCCTTACTCGACAATTTAAAAGAAGGTGCTGTATTAAAAGGCATGGTCAAAAACTTGACCGATTATGGCGCATTTATCGATTTAGGTGGTGTGGACGGCTTGTTACACATAACGGATATGGCTTGGAAGCGTGTTAAACACCCATCAGAAGTTATTGAAATTGGACAAGATATTGAAGTCGTTGTATTACGCTATGACGAAGAGAAAAAACGTGTCTCATTGGGCATGAAACAATTGGGTGAAGATCCTTGGGTGAATATCCTTGATCGTTACCCTGTGCATTCTAAATTAAGCGGTAAAGTGACCAACCTTACTGACTATGGTTGCTTTATTGAGATAGAAGACGGTATCGAAGGTTTGGTCCACGTATCAGAAATGGATTGGACCAATAAGAATGTTAACCCAGCTAAAGTTGTATCTTTAGGTGATGAAGTTGAAGTGATGGTGCTTGAAATTGACGATACACGTCGTCGTATTTCACTTGGCATGAAGCAATGTAAAGGCAATCCATGGCAAGACTTCTCCGCTATCCATAAAAAAGGCGACAAGATTAAAGGTCTGATTAAGTCTATTACAGATTTCGGTATCTTTATTGGCTTGGATGGTGAGATCGATGGACTGGTTCATTTGTCTGATATATCTTGGGACGAAAAGGGTGAAGAAGAGCTTCAAAGCTATAAAAAAGGCATGGAGCTTGAAACAGTCATTTTGGCCATCGATTCGGATCGTGAAAGAATTTCTCTAGGTATTAAGCAAATCGAACAAGACCCCTTCCAGGAATTTTTAGCCTCTAACGATAAAAACTCTTTAGTGAAAGGTGTTGTTAAAGAAGTGGATGCTAAAGGTGCAGTGATTCAGTTAAACGACAATATCGAAGGTTACCTTCGCGCTTCAGAATTAAGCCGTGATCGTGTCGATGATGCGAGAAATATACTGAATGAAGGTGATGAAGTTGAAGCTAAATTTATTGGTATTGATCGCAAGAATAAAACCATAAACTTATCTATCAAAGCGAAAGATGATGATGAGGAAAAAGCGGTATTAAGTGACTATTCTCAACAAAATGCGAGCACGCCAACGTTAGGTGATATCTTTAAGAACAGCATGGAAGATAAATAAAATATATTGAAATGGCGGGAAATTTTTCCCGCCTGATTTCTTGAAGGTGACCTCGTGACAAAATCTGAATTAATTGAAAAATTAGCGCAACAGCAAATACATCTTCCATATAAGGATGTTGAACTGGCAGTAAAATGTATACTCGAACAAATGAGCCGTGCATTATCATCTGGAGAAAGAATCGAGATCAGAGGTTTTGGCAGTTTTTCATTGCATTATCGGCCACCACGGATGGGAAGAAATCCAAAAAATGGTGAAGCCGTTGCCTTGTCTGGTAAGTATGTGCCACATTTTAAACCCGGTAAAGAGTTACGTGTTCGGGTCGATGAGGCAAAAGAAAGCTATAAAATAAAATAAAAAAGCCCCTATATTAGGGGCTTTTTTATTGCCAAAGAAGTAATATATTATTTTAAAAGCCCGTGATCAAAAATGGGGGACGTATTAACATGGAATGTAAATTACTGAGAAAATAATATGAAATTTTTCTACTTATTACTGTTCATTATTCTTATCGTTGTTGGCTTTGTGTTGTCGATATTGAATTCAGCACCGATTAAAGTTCATTATTATTATGGTTGGGTCGAACTGCCCTTATCCTTTGCGCTACTTATTGCCTTTGTTGCAGGTGCATTGATCGGCTTAAGTACCAAACTCTGGAATAACCAGGTATTAAAGCGCCAGTATAATAGGCTCGCTAAAGAAGCTGAGTTAGCAAAACAAGAAGTCTCTAATTTAAGAACGTACCCAGCTAAAGAAATCAATTAGATGTACGACATATCCTTTATGCTGTTACCCGTGGCTGCAGCGAGTGGCTGGTATTTTGCAACAAGGCAATTTAAACGAAAGCAAAGTGGTGTTAAATTAGAGCACAGTGGTTATTTTAAAGGGCTAAATTATTTATTAAATGAGCAACCCGATAAAGCGATAGATGTCTTTGTTGATTTACTGGAAGTGGATAACGAAACAATAGAAATTCACCTCGCCTTAGGTACGCTATTCCGCCAACGAGGCGAAGTTGAAAAATCAATAAGGCTCCATCAAAACTTGATAGCACGCCCGCAAATGACCTCTGGATTACGCGCAGATGTGTTGCACGAGTTAGGTCTTGATTATATGCGGGCGGGTCTTCTAGACAGAGCTGAAAGCATCTTTCTAGAACTCGAAAAAAACAGCGAACATAAATTAGGCTCCTGCCATCAATTATTATCAATTTTTCAACAAGAAAGAGAATGGCTTGCAGCGATTGACTATGTCGTAAAACTCGAAGGCTTAGAAAATAATAGGCAGCCTCAGGTGCTCTCGCAGTTACATTGTGAGGTGGCTGAAGAGTCTTTAGCTAAAAATGAGCTTAATAAGGCTGCCGGGCATTTAAAAAAAGCATTAAAAATTGACCCTGGTTGTGTCAGAGCAAGCGTGATGACTGCTCAGCTATTTAAGCAGAACGGCGACTTTAAGCGTGCTTTAAAAGCATTGTTGGCCATACGTGAGCAAGATATTCGTTTTATACCCGTCTTTTTGGATTTAATACTCGATTGTTTTAACAACCTAAATCAAGCCAAACAAAAATTCAATTTCTTGGCTGATCTACAAGCAGGTAATGATTCGATTTTTGTCACACGACGTTATATAGACGTGTTAATTGAGCAAGAAGGTAAGCAACATGCCTTAGATTATTTACAAGAAAAGCTATTGCAAGAACCCAAGCAAAGTTTATTGAAACTGTTCGCGCAGGTAAAAGCTGACAATGACTCCGATCAAGACAGCCAATTCTTTTGTCAGATCATCAATAAACTAGAGGAGGAGTTGTTTAGCTTTCAATGTAAACAGTGTGGCTTTACTTCGGTTGACCTAAACTGGTGCTGTCCCAGCTGTAAGCAGTGGGCTGTTAATGAACCTGTTGTTGTTTAGGCATAAAAAATAGTGAATTTGTAATCTATAACGCACACTATTTTAATTTTTTACTCATAGACTCCACGGCTGTAATGTTTGATATTTGAAGCGCGGTAAAACAAGGATGCTTACTAATTAAACACAAGGAGTATTTATGAAAATAATTACATCGTGGTTGTTTGTTATGTGTTGGTTGTTCTACTCGGTGTCGGTGTTGGCTGTGAACGTGAATACGGCGCCCGCTGAAGAAATCGCCAAACAATTAAATGGTATAGGTACGGCTAAAGCGGAAGCGATTGTTTCGTATCGAACACAAAATGGAGCCTTTAAAACTCTGCAAGACCTGACTAAGGTTAAAGGAATTGGCGCTGCAACCGTCGATAAAAACCGTGACAATATCGAGTTTGATGCTAAGCCGTAAGGTTTAATCTTTGGTATAAAAAGGCCCCGCTTTTTCGGGGCCTTTTTATGGGTTTAAAACTGATTTTCTTTTAAGCTCATGGTCGTTTGGCTACCGCTCATGATGGCCGATAGTAGTGCCCCCGTTTGTGGTAATAAACGTTGCATATAAAAGAGCCCCGTTATTAGTTTGCCATCATAGAACTCATCCGGCATCTGCCCCTTTTTATAATGAATATTATGGGCTATTTTGGCCCACATATATGCCATCGCAACTAAGCCAAATAACCGTAGGTAGTCGCTTGCAGCCGCACCGGCTTCATCGGGGTTAGATAGGCCTTTTTGGGCGATAAATAAGGTTGCGTTTTGTAATCGACTAAATGATTTTGCTAACGGTAAAATAAACCCAGCCAATGCTGCGTCGTGTTGGTGTTGTTGTAAAAATTCTGACACAGGGTGAAAAAAGTGCCGAAGGTTTCGCCCCATATGTTCCGTAAGTTTTCTGCCAACCAAATCGAGTGCCTGAACGCCATTAGTGCCTTCATAAATTTGGCATATACGGGCGTCACGTAGGTATTGTTCCATGCCGTTTTCACGAATATAACCGTGTCCGCCATATACTTGTATGCCGGTGCTGGTGACTATTTCCCCAATGTCGGTTAAAAAGGCTTTAAAGACGGGGGTCAACAAAGAGACCAGTTCACTGGCGTTTTGCTTTACTGTGGGGTCGTTGGCTTGATATGACACATCGAGTTGAAAAGACAGCCACATACTCAGTGCGCGAGCGCCTTCGGTATACGCCTTCATGGTTAATAACATCCGTCTGACGTCGGGATGAACAATCAACGGGTCAGCTGGCGTGTCGGGTTGTTTAGCACCAGTTAAAGCGCGGCCTTGTAAGCGTTCTTTGGCGTAATCTACCGCCCCGCAATAAGCGGCGTGGGCCACAGCAAGACCTTGAATACCAACATGAATACGGGCGCTATTCATCATGATGAACATCGCTTTCATGCCTTTATTTAGTTCACCAATCAAATAACCGTTTGAGTTTTCAAACTCCATTGCGCAGGTAGCCGAGGCCTTGATGCCCATTTTATGTTCAATGGCGCTGCAAATGACGCCGTTAGGTTCTGCTAGAGATCCGTCCTCATGGCTGTTTATTTTCGGCACAAGAAATAAGCTGATGCCTTTAATACCAGCTGGTGCATCTGGGGTCCGTGCTAGCACCAAGTGGATGATGTTTTCACTCAGGTCTTGTTCACCTGCAGAAATGAATATTTTACTGCCGCTGATGCGGTAACTGCCGTCTTCTTGAGGGATGGCCTTACTTCTAATTAGCCCAAGGTCGGTGCCGCATTGTGGCTCGGTTAAGCACATGGTGCCGCTCCATCGACCGCTGACCATATGGGGTAAATAGGCTTTTTTTAATTGTTCGCTACCAAAACGTTCAATAGCGTTGTATGCGCCTATCGTTAAGCCAATGTAAATACTAAATGACATATTGCTGGAGATAATCATCTCTTCGACGGCATTAGCAATATAATGCGGTAAGCCTTGACCGCCAAAGTCTTGGGCGCAGGTTAAATTCCCCCAACCCGCTTCAGTAACTTGTACGTAAGCGTCTTTAAAGCCATCGGGTGTGGTCACAACGCCATTATTGAGCGTGCAACCTTGTTCGTCGCCACTTCTATTCAATGGGAACAATAAGGTTTCACTGATCTTTGCTGCCTCTTCATAAATGGCATCTGTTAGGTCAGGGGTTACCGATGAGAATTCTTCTATCTGTTGCAGGGCCGATTTATCTAAAAACTCATTGCTCAGGTATTTAATGTCATCAATAGGTGCTTTGAAAATAGCCATGATTAATTCCTCAAGGGTTTTCCGCTTTCCAGCATATGCTGAAGGCGATCGAGCGTTGGTTCTTTTTTTAGTAAGTGGATAAACGCAGTGCGTTCTAGTGCCAATATGTCTTGCTCGGTGTGTCGCTCAGCCATGTCGGTTTCGGCACCACTGAGTACGATGGCCAATTGATCGGCGATCACGCCATCGTAGTTAGTTGCCTTGCCCGATTTGACAAAGCTGTCTACGGCTAAATTTAGTGCAGTTCTGGCGGTTGCCCCGGGTAGAGATAATTCGACCGGTTCAGGTGGCGTATAGGCTTCGGCAAGGGCTAAAACTTTGTTCTTAGCGTCAAACAATAAGCGTTCACGGTTCATCGTGATGCCGTCGGTTGCAGATAAGAATAAATAATCTTTTGCCTCAGTAGCAGAGGTCGACACGGTCGCCGTGCTGATTAACTCAAAGGCTTTGCTGATTGCGGGCATGGGGCCTTTTGCCCGGCGTGGGTTATTGGTCCAACGGGTCAAGAGCTCCTTACAGCCACCCCAAGCCGGAATAAGACCGACCCCGACTTCTACTAAGCCGATATAGCTTTCCGCATGCGCTTGAATGGCATCACAATGCAGCAGGCTTTCGCAACCACCGCCAAGCGCCATACCCGATGGCGCACCGACGACTGGGAAGGGGGCATGCTTTAGAGCTAAGTACGTGTCCTGCCCTGATTTGACCATGGCCTCAATTTGCGGCCATGCCGCAACATTAGCGGCAAATAGGGCCAAGCCCACATTCGCACCAACGGAGTAATTATCGGCCTCGTTATACAGTACTAGGCCCTTGCATTGCCCAGGAATGCTTTTTATTGCAGTCGCTATCATCTGCAAAATATTTGGGTCAATGGCATTCATTTTGCTGTGAAACTCCAAACACAAGACACCATCACCGATGCCCCATAAACTGGCCGATGCATTACGTTCAATAGGTGTTTGATTTTGCTTTATATCGCTCAATAGTAGAACGCCTTTTTCACGCGATATAGTTTGATAATCACCATTTAAACTCAAGCATTGGTGCTGTTGATTATCGTAACGATAGAACGTTTTTTCAGCAGCGGTCATTAGCAATGGAGGAATGGGGTAGTTGTCTGCCTTCAGCTTGGCGATAAACCAATCAACGCCTATTTTATCGATCAGCTCAAAGGGGCCGTAGGTCCAGTTATAACCCAGCTTCATTGCGCGGTCGATAGCGTTAATATCATCGCCTATTTCGGGTACTAAGCTGGCTGAATAGCAGAGGGTTTTAGCGAGTACCGACCAAGCAAATTGACCACCTTTGTCATCAAAACTAAGCAGTTTTTTTAAATCCTTAACGACAGGGCCTTGTAACGATGCGAGTGCTGGTTTTTGGCTACCAGCGTACTCACCGGTAGCGAGGTTGATAGATTCTTTTACCTTGGTTCCATGGGCCTTATTAATGCGGTAAAAGCCGCCTTTTCCTTTACGTCCGGTATAGCCATCTTCGATCATCTTTGTGACCAGTTCGGGTATTTTAGCTTGCTGGTGAAAGGCGTCGGTTTTTGGCAGTGAATGGACCATGGACTTTAGCACGTGCGGCATAATGTCTATACCTACAAGGTCCATTAGGCCAAATACACCTGTTTTTGGAATACCCATAGGCCTGCCGCTGATAGCATCTGCTTCTTCCACGCTTAGTCCTAAACGAAAGGCTTCGAGTAGGGCAGTTTGCATCCAATACGCACCTATCCTATTGGCGATAAATCCCGGCGTGTCGTTACACTTAACGATACCTTTGCCGAGCGCGAAATCACAAAATTGAATGAGTGTGTCCAGCGCTTCAGGGTTCGTAGTCGGGCCTTCTACAATTTCCAATAAGCGCATATAGCGTGGTGGATTAAAAAAGTGGGTAATAACAAAATGGTCGTTAAATTCTGCTGACAGGCCAGCCGTTAAATCGGCCAATGGCAAGGTTGAAGTATTAGACGAAACAATGCAATTGGGTTTACGTACGGCCTCAATTTTTTTATAGAGTGCTTGTTTAAGATCAAGCCGCTCGATGATTACTTCAATAATCCAGTCCGCTTCTGCTAAATCCGCTAGGTTATCCTCTAAGTTACCTGGCTGTATTTTTTTCGCGTTGCGTTTATGCATGAGTGCTGCGGGTTTAACCTTTAGTAGCTTCTCTATGGCGCTTTCCGCGAGTATGTTTTTGTTGCTCGCACCCTCTGGTACCCTGTCCAATAACAACACCTTTTTTCCTGCGTTGGCAACTTGGGCGGCGATTCCGCTGCCCATAACACCCGCACCAATTACGGCAACCGTTTCAATGTTCATTAGATCGCCTCCAAAATGGTTGCGATACCTTGGCCTCCACCGATGCATTGGGTTGCTAAGGCAAATTGCTTTTTCTCACGAACCAATAAGGCTGCGGCTTTACCGGTGATTCTCGCGCCCGTAGCACCCAATGGGTGGCCTAAGGCGATAGCGCCGCCATCCAGGTTGACTCGTTCGATAGCGATATTAAGGTCTTGAATACAGGCTAACGACTGACTAGCAAAGGCTTCATTAATCTCGACGATATCGATATCTTCCATACTCAGCTGGGCGCGCTGTAAGGCCTTCTTGCTGGCTAGAATTGGGCCTAAGCCCATCGTTTCAGGTGCACAACCCGAGATTGCAATGCTCTTAATCCGGGCGAGTGCTTGTAAGCCATGTTGGCTAGCAAATTCTTCAGTGCACACCAAGGTTGCTGAAGCACCATCAGTCAAAGGCGATGAGCTGGCAGCGGTGACCGTACCGTCGCTTAAAAAAGCGGGTTGCAATTCAGCTAAGCCTTCGCTGGTGGTATTTGCGCGAATGCAACCGTCTTGCGTAACGACACCGTTTGCGGTCGTAATGGCGATAATTTCATCATCGAATAGCCCTGCTTGCTGGGCTGCGTTGGCTTTTTGTTGGCTCACTAGCGCGAACTGGTCTTGTTGTTCGCGTGATAAATTATATTGCTTGGCGACGTTTTCTGCAGTTTCTCCCATGCCAATATAGGCACTGGGTAAGGTTTTAAATAACTCAGGGCTCGGCATGGGGTTAAAACCGCCCATCGGGATGCGGCTCATTGATTCTACGCCGGCACAAATAAAAGCCTCGCCAGCGTTCATTTGGATCGCACCGGCCGCCATGTGAATGGCTTGCATGGATGAACCACAAAAACGATTAACCGTCACTCCGCCAACTGATTGGGGTAGACCTGCCATTAGGCCAACCAAGCGCGCAATATTAAAACCTTGCTCGCCTTCAGGGAATGCGCAACCCATGATCAAATCTTCTAAATGTTTTGGGTCAAGGTTGATTTTCTTGATTAATCCAGCGACTACTTGAGCCGCCAAATCATCGGGCCTTACCCCAGCTAGGGCGCCTTTGAAGGCAAACGTTTGTGGGGATCGTGAGTAAGCGGCGATAACGACATTTTTCATAATAACTCCTTAATTAGCTGTTTTTTTGTTCGAGCGCTTCACTGGTAGCGAGCTGAATCGCTTTAAGTTCGCTCAAGGTTTGGCTGATGTCTTTTTTTTGTTGAATCAACTGACTGATGCGTTGCTCAACGCCGTCTCGTAATAACTTAAGTTGTTCAACCTGTGTTGGGTCGGCGTCGTATAAATCTAAAAACTGTTTGATCTCATCCAGCGAAAAACCAATACGTTTACCGCGAAGTATCAGTTTCATGCGTGCGCTATCTTGATAGTTATAGATGCGTCGGTTACCAACACGTCGAGGGTTAATCAGTTTTTTGGTTTCGTAAAAACGCAACGTTCTTGCTGAAACGCCCAATACATCGGCTAATTCTGTTGCGGTATACAAAGTATCTTTCATGTAAAACTCCTTTTTACGTAATATGCTTTATCTTTACGTTAACGTCAATATATTTCTTTTGAACTATTTAAACGTTATTCAAGAATTTATTGGCTACAGTGACCTCAGCTCACGTCGTAACACTTTGCCTACGTTTGTTTTGGGTAATTCTTTTATAAAAACAATGTGATCGGGGGTTTTGTAAGCAGTGAGGTGTTGTCTGCAAAAATCCAATAACTCGGCTTCGGTCAAGGCCTCATCTTTTTTAACCACGAATGCTTTTACGGATTCACCACGCAGCTCATCCTTTACACCAATAACACCGCATTCAAGAACGCCAGGGTGTTCAACAATCACGCCCTCAACTTCGTTCGGGTACACATTAAAGCCGGAAACGATGATCATGTCCTTTATCCGATCAACGATATAGAAAAAACCAGCGTCATCCATTTTTGCCACATCACCTGTTTTAAGCCAGCCGTCTGTGGTAAATGCCTGGGCTGTTTCGTCAGGCAAGTTCCAATAGCCCCGCATCACTTGTGGGCCCTTCACACACAATTCCCCCGGTTCGCCTGATGCAACAGTTTGGCCGTCAGCATCAATGAGCTGGCAATACGTTGATGAAATGGGTAAGCCAATGCTGCCGTTGTAGTCTTTAAGATTCAGTGGATTAATACAGACAGCGGGTGAGGTTTCGGTTAAACCGAACGCTTCAACTAGGGTGCAGCCCGTTATTTTTTTCCATTCTGTGGCAACAGCAGCCTGTACAGACATGCCTCCACCAAGTGTTATCTTTAGTTTAGAAAAGTCAATATCCGCAAAACCTTCGGTATTTAATAGTGCGTTGAATAAGGTGTTAACGCCCGTTATCGCAGTAAAGGGTGTTTTTTTAAGCTCGTTCACAAAGCCTTTAAAATCCCTAGGGTTGGTAATTAAAACATTGAGCGCGCCTGCCTCCATAAAAACCAGGCAATTGGCCGTTAAAGAAAAAATATGGTAAAGCGGTAGCGCGGTAATGATCACTTCTTCACCTAGAATCACGTCATTTTTAATCCATTCAGCTGATTGCAGCATATTGGCAACCATGTTTTTATGCGTTAAAACAGCGCCTTTAGCCACGCCAGTTGTGCCGCCGGTATATTGCAAAAAAGCGATGTCGTCATGGTTTAACGAAATGGGGTTTAAGCTTAGTTTAGAACCCATCGATAAAGCCTCTTTAAATGAAATGGCCTCATCAATTGAATAGGGAGGCACCATTTTTTTAAGGTATTTAACAACCAAATTAATAATGACCGCCTTCGGAAAATCGAGCATGTCACCCATCTTGGTGACAATCACGTGTTCTACATTGGTATCGTCTAGGACCGCTTGCACAGTGCTAGCAAAGTTTTCCACAACAATTATTGCCTTTGCGCCGGAGTCTTTTAATTGATGGCGCAATTCACGTGCGGTATACAGTGGGTTAGTGTTAACAACGGTTAAACCTGCACGAAGAACGCCAAAAATAGACACAGGGTTCTGTAATAAATTCGGCATCATAATCGCCACACGATCACCTTTCTCTAGTCCCAGTGTTTGCTGGAGGTAGGCGGCAAGCGAGGTAGTCGCATGCTCAAACTCAGTATAGGAAAGCGTTTTACCAAAGTTACTAAAGGCAGGGCGCATGGCGTATTCCTTGACACTGCTGTCAAAAATTTCCACCACGGAGTTGTATTTATTAATATCAATATCGGCGTTAACGCCTTGAGGGTAGCTGTTTAACCAAGGTCGGTCCATGATGTTCTCCTTATGGTATAGACAATATATGTTATTAGTTTGTTGGCTTAAAATTGTAGATAAAAAAAGCCCCGTAAAGAAAGGGGCTTTTTGATGTTACTTCGTTAGCATCGGTCTATTACAAATCCCAGCGTAGCTGTGCACTTAAAATGTCGGCACTGGACTCGTATTCACCAATGACTCCACTCAGACCAGCCCCAGGCCGATTAATTTTTGTATCAGGAACAAAAATATGTGCATAACCCGCGTCAATCGATAAATTGTCGGCGAGTTGGTAGCTGGCACCAAAGGTTAGCCAATAGCGGTCGTTATCAGGAAAGCGTGGAGAACGAGAAGATTGATTTCTCGCGGCGCCTTCGTCATAGGCTAAACCCGTTCTAAAGGTCCATGGTCCATCCGTTGAGTAGGTTGAGCCGACTGATAGGCGAACGATATCTTTCAATTTAAGCTCCTCAGATGTGGTGGTAGGTGGGCCGTCGTATGAAATTGTTAATTCTGGCACAGAGCTCCAGCCAACCCAAGACGCATCAGCCATGATGGCTACTTTTGCATTGTATTGGTGATGAATACTAATGGATGCGCTGGCGGGTAAGTCGGCTTTGGCAGTGATATGTGAATCGGGGAAGGGTACAGGTGCGTCAAAATCAGCATCACCTTTTAATTTGTGGGTGATTTCTGAGCGATATGAGATGCCAACGCGGGTGTCTTTACTGAGTTGATATAAGGCACCTAAATTATACCCTGCAGATATGTCATCGGCCTCCAGATGTGCAAAACCTTCTGGTCCACCTAGATCGACTCTGTTATTTAGTGTGGCCTCAATATATTGGACGTTGATACCGAAACCTAAGGAAAGCGCTGGTGTGGTTTGCCAGGCGATGGATGGGTTTATATTAACGGTAATCATTTCACTTTCAATGGCTTGGTACCGTCCAGCCCAATCGTCGTTATATTTTGTTGCTAAGCCGTAAGGGGCGTTAACACCTAGACCCAATTTAAGGGAATCACTTAAGCTGTGGACATAATAAAGGTTTGGGACAAAGGCTACTCGACCGCCATCATTGGAACTATCGCCGCCGACAGGGGCACCTGAAACTCGAGTGCTACCTTCATCTTTAAAATCAAAAGAAGGGAATATTAGGTGCCCACCAACAACCAGTTGATTGCCTTTAATGCGCGTCATACCGGCTGGGTTATACCAAACAGTTGATGCGTCTTCGGCCGAGGCGGCACCACCAGCAAATGCGTTGCCTAAACCTAAGGCGCTATTTTCTGCGACACCAAAGGCAGCAGAAAAGGTTTGTGTGCTAATAAAAAATAAACATAAGGTTGAGGTTATTGTGCGTATAGAAACAGTGTGTGCTTTCATGGTTACTCTCCTACTTTTATAGTATTTGTTTTATTGTGATGACGTAATATGAACTAACTTTACGTTAACGTCAATTAAAGTTGACAAAATTTTAATAAAACCAGTAGTATGCAATCCATGCACGTTAATTTCTTTTAACGTAAATCCAACTAGCCTGCAAGACAAATCTAGTTAAAAAGCGCATTATTAATCGAATTAAGACTTAAATCATATAAGGAAAAAAAGCATGTCTACCGTAATATTTGAGAAAAAAGAACATATTGCTTGCTTGACTTTAAATAGACCGGAGAAGCTTAATGTTTTGGGCCCGGATATGCCTGGTGAGCTAAAACGATGCACAGAGGCGATAAAGAATGATTCACAAATCCGCTGCGTTATTATCAAAGGCGCAGGCGATCACTTTATGGCGGGGGGGGATATTGATCACTTTAAAGCGTTGGTAGATGCTTACGCAAAAGAGGGTGAGTCCGCCTTACCAGATGATATGTTCGATGTATTGCACGCGGCTATCCTGAATATTCAAACAATGAATAAACCGGTTATTGCCAGTGTTCACGGTGCTGTTGCAGGTTTTGGTCTTAGCCTGATGTTGGCGTGTGACTTAGTGGTGGCGAGCGAAAATAGTGTTTTTTCCGTAGCTTATTGCAAAATTGGCACCACGCCCGATGGCGGTATGAGTTACTTCTTGCCACGCGCGGTGGGGCAAAAAAAAGCCATGGAGTTGGCATTAACTGGTAAGCGTTTTTCAGCACTTGAAGCCGAACAATGGGGACTGGTCAATCAGGTGGTGGCGAACGACGTGTTAGAAGAAAAAACGCTAGGGTTAGCGAATTTATTGTGCGCTGGACCAGCTGACGTATTGGCTAGAACCAAGCATTTATTTAATCAAAGTTACGATGTAAGTTTGCCTGATCGCTTGCAACAAGAAGCCGATCAGTTTTACCAAAGCATGTTGAAAGCCGACTTTACAGAGGGAGTTACTTCTTTTTGTGAAAAACGTCCCGCCAAATTTAATGCATAATTAAAGGAGATAGCTGATGACGACTTTACAGGGTAAAACGTTATTTATTACCGGTGCCAGTCGGGGCATAGGCGAGGCAATAGCCTTACGCGCCGCCCGAGAAGGCGCCAATATAGTGATTGCGGCAAAATCTGATACGCCACAGCCTAAACTGCCGGGGACTATTTATACCGTTGCTGAATCAGTAGAACAAGCTGGTGGGCGTGCACTGGCCATAAAATTAGATATTCGAGATGAAAACAACGTTGCCGCGGCAATGGCGCAAGCCGCAGAGCATTTTGGCGGCATTGATATATTGATAAATAATGCTAGTGCGATTAGTTTGACGGGCACTGAAGATACACCGATGAAGCGATTTGACTTGATGATGGATGTAAATACGCGAGGTACGTTTGCCTGCACCCAAGCCGCGTTGCCCTATCTAAAAAAAGCCGACAACCCGCACGTATTAATGTTGTCACCACCATTAAATATGCACGCCAAATGGTTTAAAAATCACACTGCGTATACGATGGCAAAATACGGCATGAGCATGTGTGTGCTGGGCTTTGCTGAAGAATTTAAACCGCTAGGCATTGCGGTTAATTCATTATGGCCGCGAACGGTTATTGGAACGGCGGCGTTGGCGATGTTTTCTGGTTTAGTTAAGGTAGAAAACTGCCGAACGCCGGATATCGTAGCTGAGGCGGCCTGTGCTCTACTCGTTAAAGACAGCAAGGGTTGTACAGGCAACTTTTTCAGTGATGAAGAGCTTTTACGTGAAAAAGGCATACATGATTTTGACAAGTACGCCGTCGATTCAACAAAACCCCTGCAAGTTGATCTGTTTCTCGATTAAAAATTAGTGGAGAATGGTGCTTCTTGATTTGGTGGGTCAACGGAATTAAATGGACTTTAAAATAGCAGTTATTGGTTTAGGTTACGTGGGCTTACCCTTGGCGGTTGCTTTTGGTAAGCACTACCCAACCATAGGCTTCGACATCAATAAAGGTCGCATTAAGGCCCTAACAGAAGGCTTTGATGAAACACGAGAACAATCAGCGAAAGAGATTAGCGACTCAAAAAATTTAAGTTTTAGTGATGATACAACGGATATTTCGGCGTCTAATGTCTACATTATTACTGTACCCACGCCGATAGATAACGGCAACAATCCCAATTTAACACCCATTAAAGAGGCGACAAAAACAGTTGCCTTAAGTCTAAGCAAGGGCGATATCGTTATTTATGAATCGACGGTGTACCCCGGCGCGACCGAAGAAGTGTGTGTGCCGATTCTTGAACAGCTTTCGGGGCTGCGATTTAATCACGACTTTTATTGTGGTTATAGCCCCGAACGGATTAACCCGGGGGATAAAACGCATACTCTTAGCTCGATTGTAAAAGTCACTTCAGGCTCTACCCCAGCCATAGCAGTAACAATCGATGCGCTTTATCAAACGATTATTACTGCCGGCACATTTAAGGTCAGCAGTATTAGGGTGGCCGAGGCCAGTAAGGTGATTGAAAACACCCAGCGTGACATTAACATCGCCTTGGTTAATGAATTGGCGTTAATTTTTAATCGAATCGGGATTGATACCCAAGAAGTGTTAGAAGCCGCCGGTACAAAATGGAACTTTTTGCCTTTTAGGCCAGGTCTGGTTGGCGGGCATTGCATCGGTGTCGATCCGTATTATTTAGTACATAAAGCGGTCACGCTGGGTTACCACCCGCAAGTTATTTCCGCCGCACGGCGCATTAACGACAATATGGGCTCGTTTGTAGTGGGTGAGGTCGTCAAACTCATGGCAATGAAAAAAATCAATATTGTAGACGCCAATATATTAATGTTGGGTCTGTCATTTAAAGAGAATTGCCCCGACCTAAGAAACACTCGGGTTATTGAAATGATCGATGAGCTACAGCAGCTAAACGCCAAGGTCGATGTATGCGACCCCTGGGTTAATACGGATGAAGTGGCTCGTGATTATCGACTTAACCTTGTAGAGCACCCCGAAAAGGCTGCTTACGACGCAATTATTATTGCCGTGTCGCACGAGCAGTTTAAAGCCCTAGGTGCCAAAGGCATTCACGCATTTGGTAAAGTTAATCACGTATTGTACGACATCAAATATTTGTTGCATTCAAACGACTCGGATGGACGTTTGTAACAATTAAAGAGAATTTATGCGTAGGCTAAAGTCAATAAAATCAAAGGTATAAGACACGACACACAGTGTTTATAGAAATTATTTTGAAATAATAGCTTGTTGTTTTATAACGAATATGTTATTTTTTTTTAACTTTTACTGGGCCTCAGTAGAGTAAGTATTGGATTATGATCTAGGCGTGTAAAGTCACCGGTTGTAGTTAGTATTTAGATCGATTTTGCACATGAATTGCAGATGTACTAATAAAGGGAAAATTATGAAAAATAATACGAGAGGAAATAGGAAGGGACCGTTTCAGCTATCAACATTAGCGTTGGCGGTGTCTATGGGTATAGCGGGTGCTGCATCAGCAGATACCTTAAGTATCCAAGGTTCATGGCTTGATTTTGAGCCAGGAAGGGATGCTAGAACTTACGCGATTGAATGTTTTGATTGCGATGATACCAGTAATATTAAAGGCTTTCCTTATAGTGAGCATGAAAGTAATTTTACCGATAATTTATCCGGTGCGTTTAAATGGACACACGAGTTAGATGGTAGAGGGCTATGGGGTTCCGACGACTTTGCTATCGGCGGTAGCTACTTTAAAGACGACACTAAAACCAATCGGTTTGAATCTTTTGACAGTATAAATGTGGTAGGAACGCCATACGGTACGCTTGATAGCTCGTCGGGAGACGATCCAAGCAGCAACAAAGATGAGGCGTGGTTTGCCACTGGGGATGTTGAGTTTGGCTGGAATCGCCAACACGGTGACGCGGATGTTCGGTATTTTGTTGGTTTAAGAACGGAATATATGGAGTATGAACGTGATGCCATGCAATATCTATCATCATCTAATATTTATAATGGTGAGGAGAAATCTGAATTTTTTGGCATAGGTCCTCGTATAGGTGTTTCTATTAAACAGCCTGTTGGTGCTTCTAAAAAATTCGCTGTCATTGGTAGCGTATCTGGTGGGGTTATGTACGGTCACCTCGAACGTAACTTTAATGTAAAGGCAGATACGGATGCCAAAGATGACCTCCCTGATGATAGCGGTAAAAAATGGGTGCCATTTGCCGATGCTGAAGTAGGACTTTCTTACCAAATTAATGATGCTACTTCTCTAGTGCTTGGTTACCAGGTAGGTTATCAGGATAATATAATAGCTTTGAGTTCAGTCTGTACGGATGACTACGACGATGACGTTAAGCCGTATAATGATAGCTGTGGTAATGACTTAAGTAGCGCCATGACCCATGGTGCGTATCTTAGAGCGGTGTTTGAGTTTTAACGATTAGCTTGACGCATTAATAAAAAAGGGAGGCATATAGCCTCCCTTTTTTATGTTTCATTATCCAGCATCGCCTGATAAGGCTTTGAAAAATCACAATCATCGGGTAGCGTTAAGCCTTCTGGTACGGTTTCTTTAATGTCAAGAAAGTCTAAAATAGTTTTTATTTGCTCTGTTGGCTCAGCGATTAATGACTCGTAACTGATAGTTAACACTGAGTCTGGAAATTTTTTCTTCCAGGTATCTACTAACTCGTAATACCACTTAATATAGTTCAAGCTCCAGTTAACATCGTAAGCATGATGATTTGAATTTTTGTAATGGGTAAAATACATGCGCAGCGCAATATCTTGATGGTTCCTAATTAAAAATATGAATTTTGCATTAGGTAGTGCGTGGACAATGGTGGGCACGCTAGCGACTAGTCCGGGTGTCGTTGTTGTAAGAATGCTTGAGTTGTCGGCACTTTCTTTAAACGCACTGCGGTAAAAATTGGTAAATTCAGGCGCTAAATCATCAGGTAGGAAAGGCAGGTAGCCAGAAGGTAAGCGATCACCAACGTTAAAGGCGTGACTCGTTGATTCTGATAGCAACTTACTTTCAAAGCCCTTTTTTAATCCCGGTAACCAGCCTAAAGCGCCCTCTAAACTTGATTTGCCAGATCTTGATGGGCCCAATATATAGAGTGGAAGTGTTTCTAAAATATTATCTGTATGTGGTTTCTTGAATTTTGTATTTTTTGCCCATTTTAGAAGGTCTTTTTCCCACTGCGAATCATTATGGTATTGCTCTTTAATTTGTTTCTTAACTATATTGTTTGCTTCGCAGAGGCTGCCCCATGATTTTTTAAAGTCTTTGTTTGCGTGGTAATACTTTGCCAGAGCGAATAGCTTGGCTAAACGCTCTTCCTTATCTTTAGGTGCAATTTTCTCAGCTATAGTTACGTAACGACGTATGTTTTTAGTTATTAATCGCGCAGGAAAGTCAGATAACATATAAATAAACTCATTCGTTTTTTTATGTTTTTTACTAAGAAATTTTTCTATTAACTGTAACCCTTGCTGGTACTCACCAATACGCTTATAGCATTCAATTAATTTGAGTGCGGCTTGAGCACTATCAGGTTTTGACTTCAAGCATTTTTTAAATTCAACGATAGCTTCCTGGTAACGATCTGTTTTAAATAAAAGGTTTCCTTTGTTGAAGTAATGAACATCAGAGTGTTTTTTCAGCCCAAGTTTATTTCCGACGGCTTCTATATCAGCAGAAAGTTTTCGACCAGTTTCAAACATCCCTAACTCAAAGGCCAAGGCTTCTAGGTTCAGCATGGAGTAATAGTCAAGATTATCACCGCCAAGAGCAATGCTTAGGTGTTCAAAAGCTAAATAGAAACGTTTTTGCCCAATATAAAGCCCCGCCAGCCCCCTGTGGGCTGCGTAATATTCAGGAAATTGAAGTAACAATTGTTTGTAAGCATTTTCAGCAGTATCTTTCTGTCCATTATTTGCAAGAGCTTTAGCGTTAGACAGTAACTTGTAGGCTGCGTTTATTTCAGTGCGGGTATAAAAGACTTTCTTGTCGGCCATTAGGTTTCCTTAAAAATTAATGCTGCTTAAACGAAAGTTGTAATCCAAACGATCTAAAGGGAGGGTTGAATTTTATCATTTAATCAAGCACTTAATATAAAGCCTGTAGTAAGTTGTTAATTAAATACAGTAGATTTAGGCAATAATCAGAGTGATTTTTGAGTGCATATCCTTAATAACTATTTTTATGGTGCCCAGGAGAGGACTTGAACCTCCACGGCCATAAGGCCACTAGCACCTGAAGCTAGCGTGTCTACCAATTTCACCACCTGGGCAATCACCTGCATAATGTGTTGCAAACTCTACTAATGGGTATTAGGCTTGTCAACTCTATTCCCTATTGTTACATGTGTTGTGCCTAAAAAGAAAACGATCAAATTAAACCCAAATAAAGAAAGCAACGAGCTAGGCGATGCAGCATCCATTAGCCGAACGCAATTGCTCGCCTTTCTAGCCGAACAAAAAACGCCGATGGCTTGGGTGGATATTATATCGGGACTGGCGGTAACGACTAAACGGGGTAAGAAAGCCTTGTCTGGACAATTATCGGCAATGTTGCGTTCGGGTGAGTTACTGTTTAATCGTAAAGAGCAGTATTGCTTGGCGCAAAACAGTGACCTTGAAACAGGCGTGGTGATCGGCCACGCAGACGGGTTCGGCTTTTTAAAGTGCGACAAAGGTGGTGATGATTTATTTATTCCGCCAAGAGAAATGCGGGCGTTGTTGAACGGCGATCGTGTGGTAGCTAGCCGTGGTGGTGTTAACCGGCAAGGCAAAACCGAGGCGCGGATTGTTGAGGTGCTTGAACGACGAATAAAAACCGTGGTGGGTCGCTTTTTTGACGTGATGGGCGTTTTTCACCTAGAAGCCGAAAATAAACGTATTTTCCAACATATTTTTATCCCCCCTGATTTAACGCTAGGTGCTAAGGATGGGCAAATTGTTATGGCTCAGATTACCCGATACCCATCTGCGCGTACACAGGCGATCGGTAAGGTGATTGAGGTGATGGGTGACCATATGGCGCCGGGTATGGAAATCGACATGGCGATACGCTCATATGATCTTCCGCATGAGTGGTCACAGGCAGTGCTGGATGAGGCGCAAGCCTATTCGGTGGATGTCGATGATGTGGATTTAAGCGACCGTAAAGACCTGCGAAAACTCCCGTTTGTAACGATAGACGGTGCCGATGCACGTGATTTTGACGATGCGGTGTATTGTAAAAAAACAGCAAAAGGCTGGACGTTATCGGTAGCTATTGCCGACGTGGCGTATTATGTCAGGCCTGATTCGGCCATTGACCGGGAAGCCTACGAGCGCGGAAACTCGGTTTATTTTCCAGAGCAAGTCATTCCCATGTTGCCGGAGGTGTTATCGAACGGGCTGTGTAGTCTAAACCCGCACGTTGATCGTTTGTGCATGGTGTGTGAGATGCGAATTGACACATCCGGCCAAGTCACGGGATCAACATTTTATCAGGGCTTAATGCATTCGCACGCGCGTTTAACTTATGATGAAGTCGGTGCTATTTTTGATCAATCTGCACCTGAACTGGTGTTAAAACACAAAAAACTGCTACCCCAGTTAGATGAGCTGCGTAAGCTATACCATGTACTAAAACAGGCTGCCGACGATCGAGGGGCGCTTGAGTTTGATACCTTTGAAACAGGTTTTGTATTTGATGAAGCGCGCAAAATAAAAGCTATCGAACCGTTGGTTCGCCATGATGCGCATCGCTTAATCGAGGTGTGTATGATTGCAGCGAACGCCGCCACAGCTCGCTTTTTGGTGAAGAATAAAATACCTAATCTATTGCGTGTGCATGATGGGCCTAGCGCCGAAAGGTTACAGAAGCTCAGGGACTTTTTGGCAGAACTAGGCCTTAGCCTTGATGGTGGGGATGAACCCGAGCCGCATCACTTTAAAGCATTAATTCATCGCGTTAAAGACCGAGCGGATGCACATTTAATAGAAACAGTAACCTTGCGTACAATGTCGCAAGCCATGTATAGCCCTGAACAAAAAGGGCATTTCGGTTTGGCTTTAGACTTGTATGCGCACTTTACTTCGCCGATTCGTCGTTACCCCGATTTATTAACCCATCGCGCGATCAAACATATTATTGCGGGATTAAAACCGGAAAAATTCAACTATTCAGCGACGGACATGGTGTCGTTTGGTGAGCACTGTTCGCAGTGTAATCGGCGTGCGGATGAGGCCACTCGTGATGTTGAAAGCTGGCTGAAATGCGAGTTTATGTCGGATAAGGTGGGTCAAGAGTTCGATGGTGTGGTGTCCTCGGTGACGTCTTTCGGTTTATTTGTCGAACTGAAAAGCGTTTACATTGACGGTTTGATTCACGTGACGGCGTTGGGTGATGACTATTACCATTTTGATGCCGTTAAGCACAGGCTGCTTGGCGAACGAAGTAACAAAGCCTACCGACTGGGTGATGAGCTAAAGGTTAAGGTGGTTAAGGTAAATTTGGACGACAAAAAAATAGATTTAGCGTTGGTTGATAGTGGCGCAAAAAAGAAACGGTCGGGGTTTAAGTCCAGCAGAAGGAAAAAACGTTAATGGCTGAGTCGCATACGGTTTATGGCCTTCATGCGGTCACGGCTTTACTCGAAAGAGGATCGGACCGCATTATTAATGTTTGGCTAGACGACGAGCGTAGTGATGCCAAGCTGAATGAAATCAAAACAAACGTTGAAAAACTGGGTTTGCGCTACGACAGCGTCAATAAAAAAACCTTGGAAAAGCTCGCTTCAGGTGGTAATCATCAAGGTGTCGTTATGATGGTCAAGTTGCCACAGGAACTGAGCGAAGAGGCATTAAAAAAGGTCGTTAAGCAACGGCAAGGCGATGCATTTTACTTAGTGCTCGACCAAGTAACCGACCCGCATAATTTGGGTGCGTGTATGCGGACTGCATTGGCGGCGGGGGTTCAAGGGGTTATTGTTCCCAAGGATAATGCTTGTCGATTAAACGCGACGGTGTGCAAGGTAGCTAGCGGCGCAGCGGAATTTTTACCGGTTTATCGGGTGACTAATTTAGCCCGTACACTTGGCTGGTTAAAAACCGAAGGGGTGTGGTTAAGTGGTGCCGCGGGTGAGGCGCCAAAAGACGTTTTTAGTGCAGAGTTAACGGGGTCAGTCGCTATTGTGATGGGCGCAGAAGGCAAAGGTCTTCGGCAATTAACCAAACAGCAATGTGATCAATTAGTTAAAATCCCTATGGTGAACGGCGTGGAAAGTCTCAATGTCTCTGTTGCAACGGGGGTTATCTTGTTTGAGGTTGTTAGGCAAAACCAAGTCAGCTTATAATTAATTATATTACTAACCACTAATTCAAACCCGTATGTCATCCATTCGTTACACGTTAAGAAAAAAAGACCTGCTTGAGTTTAATGACTACCATGCGAGACAGCATACTGAGTATGGAAAAAACCTGTCTCGACATAAAGTGTTATGGCCGGGTGTTATTGTAATTTTAGCCTTATTTATTGTGCTGTCGATTGGTAATGTGCCGATAGCTGCGTTGTTATTGCTGGTGGCGATTGTTTGGTCTTGGTTAGCGCCTAGGATGATTAGTAAAAGGTTTCATCAGCATATTATTGAGCACTTGCCTGAAGCAGGAGTCAAAGCGTCAATTGGGGATTATAGCCTGACAGTGACAGCCAATGGCCTCTTGGAAAAAAATACTCACGGTGACAAGTTGATTAATTGGACGGATATTCAGCGTGTCGAAACATATAAGCAGCATGCGTACTTATACCTGTCTGAAGCTAGCGCTCTTATCATCCCAAAAGAAACGATTGCAGAACAAGATGACTTTAATGCGTTTTATGACGAGCTTATCAAAGTAATAAAGTCGTCATCCGAGAGCCTGGCTTGATTTGATGCGACTAACCCTGTAGAATCGCGCGTTCGAAATCGTCGGTTTAGACGGTTTGTAATCCTTGCCTTATCTATCAAATAGAGAGGCTGCTAATCCATAAAGGAAAAAAATGAGACATTACGAAGTAGTTTTTTTGGTTCATCCGGACCAAAGTGCGCAGGTTCCTGCGATGATCGAGCGTTATTGTGCTGCCATTGAAGAAGGTAAGGGTAAAATACACCGCCTTGAAGACTGGGGTAGAAGACAGTTAGCGTACCCAATCAATAAAATTCATAAAGCGCACTACACGCTAATGAATATCGAGTGCGATCAGGCTGTTATCGACGAGCTAGAAAAGTCGTTTCGATTCAATGATGCAGTAATTAGAAATATCATTATGCGTCGTGATCAAGCAGACACGGGCGTAACACCCTTGGTTAAATCGAATGAAAAAGAATCAGCACCGTCGAAACCCACTGCTGCTCCAGTAGCTGAAAAGGCCGCTGAGGAAGCAGACAAGCCGAACGTTGATGAAGCAACAGAAGAGAAGGAATAGATATGGCATTTGATAAAGGTTTTAGACGCCCACGCTACTGTCGTTTTACTGCAGAAAATGTGAAAGAAATTGATTATAAAGATTTAGAAACACTGAAAGAATACATGACCGAAACAGGAAAAATTATTCCTGCTCGTGTGACCGGTGTTAAGGCAAAGTACCAGCGCCAGTTAACGAGAGCCATAAAAAAAGCCCGTTTCCTATCATTGATTCCTTATTGCGACGCTCACGAACGATAGACGTTTAGCGATTAACGATCGCGATTAGGTTGTGGTAATGAAGGCATTAGCGACATTTATCATACAAGGGGGTCGACAGGCCACACTTGTTGTCGCAGTGATGGCGGTTTTATCTTTGTTGATGCCGCCATTGGTGATTATCAGTTCGGCGGCGTTGTGTTTAATTACACTACGAGAAGGCGCACTTGAGGGCGTAAAAGTACTCATAGGTTCCACGGTAGCTACAGCGTTAATTGGTTATATTGCGCTGGCAACACCATTAATCGCTGCGACATATCTATGTGTTATGTGGCTGCCAGTGTTTTTGGTTGCGCTGGTATTGCGGCACACAAGGCAGATGAATGTTGCCATAGAGTGTTTGGTTGTATTGGCGATGTTGGCGGTAGTGAGTGTGTATGTGTTCGTTGATAACCCAGCTGAACAATGGGCGTTAAGTATACAGGCGGTAATTGCTACATTGGGTGAGCAACAGGATATACTGGTCAGCCAGAGCCAATTACAAGAAGGTTTGGCTTTTTGGTCAGCTTATATGACCGGAATTGTGGTTGCAGGCACTATAACAAGTATAATGATGAGCTTATTATTGGGTCGATGGTGGCAGGGTTTGTTGTTTAACCCCGGTGGTTTTAATCAAGAGTTTACGAGCATTCGGTTGCTACCACGAGACGCTTATGCTTTTATTGTGTTAATTGTTTTAGCGTTGTTATTTAGCGGGCAATTAGCCGAATTGATGTGGAACCTAGATGTTCAACTGGTGTTATTGTTTTTGATAGTTGGTGTCTCGGTTGTTCATGTGATTATAAAAAACAGGGGGACTAGCCAGTTTCTACTGTTTGGTTTTTATGTTGCAGTTTTTTTTGTGCCACATTTGATGTTGCCTTTAATACTTATTGGCTTGTCAGATGTTTGGATGAATTGGCGTGAACGCTTTGCGATAAAAGCGTAACGTCGGGTTAAATTTTAAAATATATAAGGTTAAGAACGATGGACGTTATTCTTCTAGAAAAAGTAGCAAATTTAGGTAACTTGGGTGACAAAGTGTCAGTTAAACCAGGTTTCGGACGTAATTTTTTAGTACCCAATGGCAAAGCTGTTCTTGCTACGGCTGATCGAATTGAAGAATTTGAAAAGCGTAGAGAAGAATTAGAAAAAGCAGCGGCGGAACGTTTGGCAGAAGCACAGGCAAAAGCTGAATTGGTTGCAAAACTGAGCATCACGATTGCTCACCAAGCGGGTGAGGAAGGGAAATTATTTGGTTCGGTTGGCTTATCCGATATTATCAATAGCTGTGCCGAAGCAGGTGTTGAGTTAGATAAATTAGAGATTAAATTATCTGATGGTTCGATTAGACAAGTGGGTGATTATGAAATTCCAGTACACCTACATACGGATGTTGTTAGCGTACTCAAATTGAGTGTTGTTGCCGACGCTTAATTCGTTTTAGTTTGATAAAAGCCAGTGTCGTTTGACGCTGGCTTTTTTTTGCGATCACAATTCTCATTCCTGTACAATTCATCCATTAGTTAACAGAGTATTTGCCGATGTCTGAACCACAATTCGATTACGATATGTCTGACAGTGAAGAGTTTCTTCGCGTACCACCGCATTCATTGCAAGCAGAGCAATCGGTACTGGGTGGTTTAATGCTGGATAACCAATGTTGGGATAATGTGGCCGATAAGGTGTCGGCTGACGATTTTTATCGAAAAGATCACCGACTTATTTTTGAAGCCATCGCAGAACTGGCTAAAAAAGATGAGCCTTTCGATGTGGTTACTATCTCTGAGGTGCTGGGTCAGGCCGACGAGCTTGAATCGGTTGGTGGTCTAGCTTATTTAGGTGCCTTGGCGAAAGACACGCCGAGTGCCGCAAACATTACGAGTTATGCCACGATTGTTCGCCAGCGTTCTGTTCGTCGTCAGTTAATTCATATTGGCAACCAAATTTCGGACTCGGGCTTTGACACCGAAGGGCGCGACATAAACGAGCTATTAGATGACGCCGAAAGTAAGGTGTTCAAAATTGCCGAACAAGGCGCTAAAGGTCAAAAAGGCTTTGAGAGCATTAAGGATTTGCTCGGTAAAGCCGTCGACAAAATAACTGAGTTACACGAAAATCAAAATACGATTACCGGTGTCAGTACTGGTTTTGCCGACCTGGATGAAATGACCTCGGGCTTACAACCGGCTGACCTTATTATTGTTGCTGGACGGCCGTCAATGGGTAAAACCAGTTTTGCCATGAATATAGCTGAGAATGTGGCCATTCAAAGCGGCATGCCAGTCGCCGTTTTCAGTATGGAAATGCCGGGTGATTCCTTGGCAATGCGGATGATGTCATCATTGGGCCGCATCGATCAACATAAAGTTCGGACTGGGCAGCTGGAGGATGACGAGTGGCCACGCATGCAGTCATCGATTAATTTATTAGCAGAAGCAAAGTTATTTATTGACGACACTGCGGCTTTAAGCCCTATTGAAGTACGTGCGCGTGCACGACGTTTAATGAAAGAACACGGCCAATTGGGCCTGATTGTTTTGGATTATTTACAATTGATGCAATCACCCTCTAAAAGTGAAAGCCGGGTGGCCGAAATTTCGGATATTTCACGTTCGCTTAAAGCGCTGGCAAAAGAATTAAATGTGCCGGTTGTTGCCCTATCCCAGCTAAACCGTAACCTTGAACAACGCCCTAATAAGCGGCCGGTGATGTCTGATTTACGAGAATCAGGCAGTATTGAGCAAGACGCCGACGTTATCGTTTTTATATATCGTGACGAGGTATACCACGAGGATTCGGAAGCCAAAGGTGTGGCAGAGATCATCATTGGTAAGCAACGTAACGGGCCTATTGGAACATGCCGGCTTACCTTCTTGGGGCAGTATACGCGCTTTGAAAACTATGCGAATGACGCGTATATCGATGATGAGTACTAAGCCTAAGCAGATCAGTTTTTAATTACTCACGAGCTAACCGTGCCTAATAGACCTTGCGCCATTATTGACCTTGCGGCTTTAAAGCATAATTTTTCGGTGGTTAAACAAGCCACGCCGTATGCAAAAATTATGGCTGTGATTAAAGCGAATGGCTATGGGCATGGCATGCTTGCCGTTGCGTCAGCCTTATCCGATGCGGATGGTTTCGCGGTCGCGCGCTTGGAAGAAGCCATTACTTTACGCAATGCAGGTTATTCAAAACCCATTGCGGTGTTTACTGGCTTTACCAGCACCGAAGAACTGAATACCTTTGCAATATACGATTTAGACGCGGTTATCCATAGTGAATACCAAGTGGGCCTGCTTGATGAGGTGTTGCTGCCTAAGCCCATTAGTATTTGGTTAAAAATTAATACCGGGATGAACCGCTTAGGTGTTGAACCCAGCGAGGTTCAACGGATTAATGATCGTTTAACACTCTGTGGGATGATTCGCCAGCCGATTAAATTAATGACCCATCTGGCCTGCGCAGATGATATGCGGTCCTTGCACACCGAACAGCAAATTGAATTATTTGATGCCTCGGTAGTCGGCTTGTCGGGTGAACAAAGTATCGCTAACTCAGCGGGCCTATTAGGCTGGCAATATGCCCAGCGTCACTGGGTCAGACCAGGCATCATGCTCTATGGCGGTAGCCCTTTTTGTGAGCAGTCCGCGTTAGAGCTGGGACTAAAACCGGTGATGACGCTCAACAGCCAGGTAATAGCACTGCGGACGATAAAAAAAGGTGACTATGTCGGCTATGGTGCCAGTTGGGTGGCGGATAAAAGTTGTCTCATAGCGACCATTGGCATTGGTTACGGTGATGGCTACCCACGGCATGCAGCGATCGGAACGCCTGTACGTATCAACGGTCAAACAGCTTATCTAGTTGGCCGTGTATCAATGGATTCAATTAATGTTGATGTGAGCGAGTGTCGGGGCATTAACGTGGGCGATCAAGCCGTGTTATGGGGTAGTGACTTAGCGATCGATGAAGTGGCTGATAAGAGCGGTACCATTTCATATGACTTAATGTGCGGTGTTACCGAGCGGGTAAAAAAAATAACAAAACCGATAACGTACGATGAGTAAGCAAAAACTTTTATACCATTGCCGCGAGTGTGGTGCTAAGGCCGCGAAATGGGCGGGTCAGTGTCAAGACTGCGGTGGCTGGAATACCCTAGACGAATCAAATCACACCAGCTCTGCGACAGCGAACCGTTTTAGTGGTTATGCCGATCACAGCAGTTCCACTGAGGTGGAAACACTATCTGCAATACAGGTTGCTGCGCTTACACGTTTATCAAGTGGGTTAAGTGAATTAGATAGGGTGTTGGGTGGCGGTATAGTGCCGGGTTCGGCGATCCTCATTGGTGGTGACCCAGGAATAGGAAAATCAACCTTATTATTGCAAGCGATAGCCAATCTAAGCCTTGATTCGAACGTTTTATACGTTAGCGGCGAAGAGTCGGCACAACAGGTAAGTATGCGTGCAGCCAGATTACAGCTAGCCGTCGATCAAGTTAAAATTCTGTGTGAAATCTCATTAGAAACGATTTTAGCCACCGCTGAAAAATTAAAGACACAAGTGCTCGTTGTGGATTCTATTCAGACGGTTTTTAGCGATGAGTTACAGTCAGCGCCTGGCTCTGTTGGACAGGTTAGGGAATGTGCTGCGCGATTAGTGCGCTTTGCCAAACGTACCAATACCACTATTTTTTTGATCGGCCATGTGACCAAGGAAGGGGCGATAGCCGGGCCGCGTGTACTTGAACACATGGTGGATTCGGTTCTGTATTTCGAAGGTGAGTCAGACAGCCGCTTTAGAATGATTCGCGCGATCAAAAATCGATTTGGTGCAGTAAACGAGTTGGGTGTGTTTGCGATGACCGAAAAAGGCCTACGTGAGGTTACCAACCCATCGGCTATATTTCTTTCTCGACACGAACAAGAGGTGCCCGGTAGCGTGGCCATGGTAACGCGGGAAGGGACGCGCCCATTATTGGTGGAAGTACAAGCCTTGGTCGACGAAAGTCGGCAGGGCAACCCGAAGCGCGTGACCGTTGGTATGGAGCAAAATAGGTTGGTGATGTTGCTGGCGATTTTACACCGTCACGGTCAGTGTTCATTAATAGACCAGGACGTATTCGTTAACATTGTTGGCGGTTTAAAGATGATGGAGACGGCCGGTGATTTGGCAGTGGTGGCGGCGCTATTATCGAGCTTTAAAGCTAAAAATATCCCGAAAGATTGGGTGGTTTTTGGCGAGTTGGGTCTGTCTGGTGAGGTACGGCCTGTCGTTAATGGGGAGGAGCGACTCAAAGAAGCGGTAAAACATGGGTTTAAATTTGCTTTGGCGCCTAAAGGTAATATTCCTAAAGGAGGAGTTACCGGCTTGGAAATAGCACCGATCAGCGTATTACGTGACGCCTTGGCGTACTTTTAGTGATCACCGCTAGCGTGGTGTGTGCATAAGGCTAACAGGTCGCGTTCTAGAAACGCCTGTTCACCTATATTCAGTTCTACTAGGCGTCTTAACTCGGTGACGCTATCGATATCAATATCATCAAACTCTAGGCCAAGTTGGTGCTTGTCAGTGATGAAAACGACTCGCGCTAAAACATCTATCGACACTAACTCAGTCAGGCTGATGTGCAGTTTAAATTGTCCGTTAGTGTCGTGAATTTGACCCCCTTCTTTAACGGCCAATAGGCAGCCATTAAGGGAAATGTCGAGAACTTTGCATGCGGTTGAAAGGTTGTCCGTGTTAACTAAAGAACCTGTCGCATCATGAAAAATTCGTTGAAAGCGTCGTTTGTCCTCATTCATGGTGATTATCGCCAGTCTATTCGATGAAGAAAGTGTAGTCGTTATTGCCAATAGTGACTGAGCAATTATGGTCTAACTTTGTTTCACTGTAAATTGGCGTGCCATCAACAGTAATGTCTGTTTCATCTGCTAATCTGGAAATGTAGTAGCCAAACTGCCTTTTTGCAATAAGAGCGGAGGTTTTGTTTACGGTAGTTATTTCAGTAATGGCTTTATTTAGTACGGTTACCAAACCAATATTAGGGCCATCTATAACTTGTATGTAACCGGTTTTTTGCTTGGCTTTTTTGTTTAATGGCGGGGGGCTGGGTGTGCTGAAAGTGTTATGAGCAGTGTCGTCTGTAGTCAAGGCTATGGTAGCGTCTGAAAATAACAATTGGTGCTTGCCAAGGGTTATTTTCTCGCCGGACATGATTTTTTGTCGGGTAAGGGTGCGTTTATCTATCGCGCAAGGAAACTGATCACTCATGTTTTCGATAATGTAGCCGCCGCTATGGCGAGATATTTTTAACTGCATGGGGGCGACTGCTAAGCTATCAATTAGGAACGTGCTTGAGGGGTCTCGGCCAAGCGTGGAGACGGCATTTTCTAAATGGAAAACATCAATGGGTTTATTGTTAAAAAAGAGGGTTAATTTAGCCATGAGACAGATGTTTAAGGAATAACCCCCAGTATAGGCGAGTTTTTCAACAAGGTTAGAGTGCTAAGTGTGACTTACTCCTAAATTTAGCCAGCTTAACGGCGTTTTCCTCCATTTGAACGATTTCCATGGGGTGCCCATACAGTTTTAGGCTGGTTCCTTGCTCAGGGATAGACTCAAGGTACTCCAAGATTAAACCGTTCAGGGTTTTAGGTCCATTGGTGGGTAAGGACCAATGTAAGGAGCGATTAAGCTCTCTAATGGTTATATTCCCGTTGATCAGTAAGGTACCGTCGTCTTTTTTCTGAATGTCCGGTGAGCTATCTGAAGGGTCGGTAGTAAATTCGCCAATCACTTCTTCAAGTACGTCTTGTAAGGTCACTAAACCTAATATACTGCCGTACTCATTCACAACTATGGCTAACTGTTGTTTATTTTGTTGGAAATTAATCAGCTGCTGATAGAGGCTCGTATTATTTGGGATAAAGTAAGCATCACGCATGATAGATAGCAACTTGTCGTGATCAAAGTCGTCGTTATCGATTAAGCTGAAAAGCTCTTTAATTCGTAGATAGCCTTGAACCTTATCAATATTGGTTTTAAAAAGCGGTAGGTTTGAGTAAGACGATGCGTAGAGTTGTTTTTTTATTTCATCGATGTCGTCATCCAAATCAATACCGTGAATCTCATTGATCGGGATCATAATGTCTTCAACCGTGGCATGTTCAAGGTCTAAAATGCCCAGTAACATATCTTTATGTTCTTCTGGAATTAAGTTACCAGCCTCCGTCACAATCGTGCGTAACTCTTCATGTCGCATGGGAACGTCAGAGTCTTGGTGTATGTCAATGCCCAGCAATTTGAGCAGAAAATTGGAAATTGCGTTTACTACCCAAACAAGGGGATACAGAATTTTTAGCAGAGGGGTATAGATAAATGATGCAAAAAAAGCCAAGCGTTCGGGATGGCTCGCAGCCCAAGTCTTAGGTGTAACCTCTGAAAAAATTAAGATAACAAATGTTAGTAAACCGGTGGCAATGGCAATGCCGGCCTCACCGTATAAACGGAGGGCGATGATGGTTGCGATGGAGGTGGCGAGGATATTGACGAAATTATTACCAAGCAGGATTAAGCCAATTAATCGATCCGGTTTTTTTAAAAGTTTATGTGCCAACTTGGCGCCCAAATGGTTGCCCTTCATTAAGTGCAGAAGGCGATAGCGGTTAACGCGCATTAAGGCGGTTTCCGAGCCGGAAAAAAAGCCCGATAATAAAATGAGTACGACAAGAAGCGCAAAAAGAAACGGTATAGAAAGATCGGTCACGTGTAATAGTTAAGCTATGGGATAGGAGTATGTTCTAAGTGTAGAGGGCTTAGCTGTCAAGTTAAATATGGCTTCGCAGAGGGGATAGTAGTTAAAGCGTAAAATAATTGCATCAAGCGCCAGTTTTTTGACATACTAATGCGACTTATAGTTTGACACAATGATAGGCATTTACACTATGGCGTTACAAAAAGTATTGCTAATCGATGATGATGAAAAGCGTGGTTCCCAAATTGAATCAGTGATGAGCTTTTTGGACTACAACACAAAAAAATAAGCGTCGATAAACTAAAAAAAACAGCCAAACAGGATGAATTGCCGCTGGTCATGTTAGGCGATGGAACCGTATTCAATGAGGTTGATATCGTTGATTTTTTTGCCCATTATAAAAGTCAGCAACCGATCATTTATGTTCATAATAAAGGCAAGGCACCAAAGTTGGGGGCGGCTATTTCTCGGCACTTTGTTGCTTTAGAGTGGCCGACGACGTATCAAAATTTCATCAATTGTATTCGTAAAGTTCAGTTAACTGAGCATGCCTTGAACGAAGAGGTGTCACAGCGAGCGGCGGAATTATTTAGAAGCCTTGTCGGTAACAGTCAAGAAGTAAAACGCGTTCGACAACTCATTCAACAAGTGTGTATGTCAGATGCAACGGTGTTGATTCTGGGTGAATCAGGTACCGGTAAAGAAGTGATTGCAAGGAATATTCATTATCACTCATCACGCAGGCAAAAAGCGTTTGTCCCTATTAATTGTGGTGCCATACCAGGTGAGTTACTCGAAAGTGAGTTATTCGGACATGAAAAAGGCGCTTTCACAGGCGCATTGACAGCCAGACAAGGGCGTTTTGAACTGGCAGAAGGTGGTACGCTTTTTTTGGATGAAATTGGCGATATGCCAATGCAAATGCAAGTGAAGCTATTGCGTGTGTTGCAAGAAAAAGTTTTTGAACGGGTCGGCAGCAACAAACCGATCCGTTGTGATGTCCGTATATTAGCGGCCACGCACAGGGATTTACAGCATGAAATAGCGGACGGTGGGTTTCGTGAGGATTTATATTATAGGTTAGATGTTTTTCCGATCACCATTGGTCCATTGAGAGATCGCGCAGAAGATATTCCTATGCTGGTAAATGAATTGGTGCAACGTATCGAGCGTGATAAAAAGGGGACTGTCCGTTTCACGTCGGCGGCATTGATGGCCTTGTGCCAATACAGTTGGCCAGGCAATGTTAGAGAGCTTGCTAATATGGTTGAGCGGTTGGCGATTATTTATGCCTACGGTGTTGTCGATGTTAAGGACTTGCCCGATAAATTTCATCAATTTGCAACCGCATCGACATCGACTCAAGTACAGGAAGAGTTAGCCTTAGATGCTGCCCCGCGTGAAGGTGCGGTATCAAACACGACGGAAATTCTGGTGCCACCACATAATAATGCCGCGGCCGGCATTTTGCCACAACAGGGCATTGATCTTAAAGAGCACCTGAACAACTTGGAATACTCATTGATACAACAAGCCCTGGAAGAGTCGAATGGTGTGGTTGCTCATGCAGCAAAAAGACTTAATATGCGGCGAACGACCTTAGTAGAGAAAATGCGTAAACACGGCATGTAATAACAGAATTAAGCGTCTGGTATTTGACGCATTAAATAATTTTGTTTTTAAGCCCATGTTTTATATATAAAAATTAGTTGGCATGTTTTTAGCATTATTAATAATACATTTTATTGATATCGCAAAATATGAGCTTATTGTCAACGACAGAATCAATACGTAAAGGCCAGCCATTAGAGGAAGCTTTTCACGCGTTTAACCAGATATCCCAGCACCTCACCGATTCATACCAACAATTAGAGCAGCAGGTGGTCGTGCTGAGCCAACAATTGGCGGAGTCGAACTCTAAGAAAATTCAATACTTATCGGAAAAAGAGGCCTTGGCTCAGCAACTTGAAGCAATGGTCGAAACCTTACCGGGTGCAGTCATCGTCCTCGATGACAATCGACTTGTGGTAAAGGCCAACGCCTGTGCAAGGGATTGGTTTCAGCATGAGTTAATTGGCCACTCATGGGCTGAGATTAAAGCAAAGGCATTAATTAATATTGAGAGCATCGACGGTCAGTTTAAGTTGTTAAGTGGTGAGGTGGTTGCTTTATCTACAACCCGTTTAAATGGGCAGGCGGCTGAAATTGTATTATTGACAGACATTAGCCATCAACAAGCATTGCAGCAGCGCTTGGAACAGCAAAAAAGGTTGGCTGAGATGGGCAAGTTATCCGCTAGTCTCGCGCACCAGATACGCACGCCGTTGGCGTCAGCTTTACTCTATGCCTCGCAACTGAACTCGGCATCAATAACCGCTCAGTCACAACAAAAATTTAGCGCTAAAATTTTACAACAATTGAGGTTGTTAAGTTCACAAGTCACAGACATGCTGAATTACGCCCATCAGGGTGAGTTTATAAAAAAATCGGTTAAGTTGAGCGATTTTATTAGTCGTGTCCAGCAGACTTATGAAGAAAAAGCGGTCGACTTTATCGCCGTTTTCGATAAAGACAAGCGATTAATTATCAGTGAAGACGCATTAAGCGGCGCGATAGCTAATTTAATAGATAACGCTTTGGACGCAATTGATGCTGAGGGCCGAATCGTTTGTGAGTTCATACTGCAGCCAAACCAAGGTCTGCTTATTTCTATTAAGGATCAAGGCGTTGGCCTTAGTGTGGAACAACAAAAGCACATATTTGATCCGTTTTATACCAATAAGATAAATGGTACAGGCTTGGGTTTAGCCGTAGTTAAACAAGTTGTTGAAGCTCACGCGGGTCGAGTGACTTGTGTTTCAGAAGTGGGCTTAGGCACGACGATGACGCTAACCCTACCTGTTATTGCACCGCCGTTAAACCAACAACCCATTAGGAGTGTTTAATTGATGAAGCAAATTGATGTATTGATTGTTGAGGATGACTTACCGTTACAAGAAGCGATTGAAGATACCTTAGTAAACTATGGCTACCGAACGCACTGTGTTGAAAATGGGGTTGAGGCGCTAAAAGCACTGGAAAGTAACCACGCGCGCTTAGTGATAAGCGATGTGCAAATGAAGCAAATGGACGGCATTCAGTTATTGCAAGAATTAAAAGCAAAGTTCCCGAGTTTGCCGGTTTTACTAATGACGGCACATGCAACCGTTGAAAAAGCAGTGCATTCAATTAAGGCAGGCGCAGCGGATTACTTGACTAAACCGTTTGAAGTGCCCGCTTTAATTAAGCACGTTGAAAACACCATTTCACCTGAAGCGAGTGCGTTTGGTGAATTGCAGAGTAACGACAGTTGCATGCAGGATATTGTTGCGCTAGCGGGGCGCGTGGCAAAAAGTGAAGCAACGGTATTAATCCAAGGTGAAAGCGGTACGGGTAAAGAGGTTATTTCACGTTTTATTCATAAAAATTCCCATCGAAATAAACACCCCTTTGTGGCAGTGAATTGTGCAGCGATTCCAGAAAACATGCTCGAAGCGATGTTGTTTGGTTACGAGAAAGGGGCTTTTACAGGGGCCTATCAATCAGCGCCGGGTAAGTTTGAGCAAGCGCAAGGCGGTACAATTTTATTAGACGAAATCTCAGAAATGAATATTTTGTTACAAGCTAAATTATTGCGCGTACTTCAAGAAAAGGAAGTGGAACGTTTGGGCGGCCGCAAAACAATAGCCTTGGATGTGCGGGTGTTGGCAACCACTAATAGAAATTTACGTGAGTACGTTAATGAAGGAAAGTTTAGGGAAGATTTACTATATAGAATCAATGTCTTCCCCATTCAAATTCCGCCGTTACGAGAGCGTAAATCTGATGTTCTAGCGTTGGCAAAAACCATGATAGCAAGACATTACGTTGGTGAGCAATCGGTGCCAAGGTTGACTGCTGGGGCGATAAGATCACTTGAAAATCATGGCTGGCAGGGTAACGTTCGTGAGCTGGAGAATGTAATACAACGAGCGCTAATCATGACCTCGAGCGCCGAAATAAAAGAGTCTGATTTAATTTTTGAATTAGGCGGTCCAGTCGTTGAAGCACCAAGCAGTTTCAGTGCAAACACAGATAACGGACTTAACGAAGGCGTTAAAGCGGTTGAGGACAAGCTTATTTTGGAGACCTTGGTCACGGCCAATGGCAGCCGAAAAAATACCGCAGAACGACTCGGTATTAGCGCCAGAACCTTGCGATATAAAATAGCCCGTATGCGTGAAGCGGGCATCGAAATTCCAGCATGAAGACTCGTGCGATCAAACAGTTAAGGGGAAATAAATGAGTAACATGGAAATTAATAACGTATTGGCTCAAATGCGAGCCATGTCGGTACAAGCTAAAAATCCAATGGCTGAAGCAGGCTCAAAAAACAATGCCACGGAATTTTCAAGCATGCTAACTCAGTCGTTAGAGGCCGTTAATCAAACGCAAAAGCAGGCGGGTGCTTTGTCCACTGCGTTTGAAAAAGGCGAGACAGATGCCAGTTTGGCAGAAGTCATGGTGTCTTTACAAAAGGCAAACTTATCATTTCAAACAGTCTTGCAAACAAGAAATAAGTTAATCGACGCTTATAAAGACGTTATGCGGATGACGATGTAACAGCGATTTATCGCGGCAACAATTAACACAGAGCAGGTAAAAAAACATGGCAACACCAGCACAACAAGCAAATATGCAAATGCAGTCCTCATCCAGTAATATGGTCATGCGTCAAGCAGGGGTGATGGTGGCATTGGCGGTGAGTGTCGCCTTAGGGGTGGCGGTTGTTCTGTGGTCGCAGACCCCAAATTACAGTTTACTATACAGTAACTTAGGCGATCGAGAGCTGAGTGTGGTGGTATCCGGCCTACAGCAGGCAGGCGTCGAATATAAGTTGGAAGCAGGCTCGGGTGCCATTTTGGTCCCGTCATCAAAAGTAGATGAATTACGCCTTAAGTTGGCCGGACTGGGCTTGCCTCGTGGTGGTGGTCAGGGGTTCGAGTTATTGGAAAAAGAAACGGGATTTGGTGCTAGCCATTCGATTGAAAAAGTCCGCATTCAACGTGCCTTAGAGGGCGAAATTGCCCGATCAATAGTCACCATCCAGAGTGTTCGCTCAGCGCGGGTATTGCTGGCAATTCCTAAGCAATCGGTTTTTTTAAGACACCGTAAAAAACCGAGTGCCTCGGTGGTGATTGACCTATACCAAGGTCGAGCGCTGAAAAAAGGCGAAGTAGCGGCGATATTACACCTTGTCTCATCTGCTGTGCCACAGCTGGACTCTACCCAAGTGACCATTGTGGACCAAAAAGGGACCTTGCTCAGTGCCCGTTCATCGGACGACTCGATGTCTATGACGAGTAATCAGTTTGAGTTTAAACAAGGGGTAGAAGAGCACTTAATTAATCGAGTTGAAAGCATACTGCTGCCCATCTTAGGGGCTGGTGCTATTAGAGCGTCCGTATCGGCGGATGTTGACTTTACAATCACCGAGCAAACGCAAGAGCAATATAACCCTGATTTACCCTCGCTCAGAAGTGAGCAGATTACAGAAGAGCAAAGTAGTTTAGCCGGTGCGCAAGGTGTGCCAGGTGCCTTGTCTAATCAACCACCATTGGCCGGTGTGGCACCAGAAGTGGCTGAAACAACAAGCGGCGGTGCTACAGGTTCGATGAACGTTAATAAACGGGCGATTAAAAATTACGAATTAGACAAAAAAATAAGTCATACGCAATTATCTACGGGTCGATTGAAACGAATTACTGTAGCCGTTGTCATTGATAATAAGCAGGCTGTTTCTACTGAGGGTGCGGTTAGTAGTGAAGCGTATAATGTTGAAGATTTGCAAAAATTCACTAATTTGGTGAAAGAAGCAATAGGGTTTAATGAGTTGCGTGGGGACAGTGTTACGGTGACGAATTTAGCGTTTAAACAACCCGATACTCTTGCGCCTTTACCCGAAATACCTTTGTGGGAGCAGGCATGGGTATTGGATATAGCTAAACAAGCGGTGGGTGGTATTTTTGCCCTGTTACTTATTTTTGTCGTGCTAAAGCCGACAATCAAAAGCTTGTTGGCAAAGCCGGTTGTTTCACAATTGCCAATGGCAATGGAAGGGACTATGGTGGGGCCTGATGGCCAAGTAATGTCGAGACCTTCTCAAGAAGGCTCTGGAGAGAATCAGTTGGCCTTAGAGAATGATGAGGAATTAATGAGACTAGAAGCGCCTAAAAGCTATGAGCAACGTTTGGCAATGGCGCAAAAGATAGCCGGGGAAGACCCTAAAAGAGTGGCTCAAGTAATGAAAACCTGGATACAAGAGTAATGGCTGAAGCTAAAGCAAAACCGAAAGAGCAAGAGTTAAACGGCATATCACAGGCGGCTGTGCTGCTGCTGTCCCTAGGCGAAGACCATGCGGCCGGGGTGATGAAGCATATGGGGCCAAAGGAAGTGCAAATGGTGGGGTCTGCGATGGCAACACTTGAAAACATTACCACCGAAACGCTCGATAAAGTTGTAGGGCATTTTATAGGCACTATTGGTGGGCAAACGGCCTTGGGTATTGACTCAGACAAATACATTAAAAATGTATTGAATAATGCGCTGGGTGTCGACAAAGCGGGCGGGGTTATCGACAGGATTTTGCTCGGTCGAAACTCTAAAGGCTTGGAGCAATTGAAATGGATGGACCCGCGTTCAATTGCCGATTTAATTCGCTTAGAACACCCGCAAATAATCGCGATTGTTATTTCGTATTTAGACGGTGATCAAGCGGCAGAGACACTCGGTTATCTCTCATCTAGATTAAGACTCGATGTATTGATGCGAGTTGCTGTCTTAGAGGGTGTTCAGGCCTCAGCGCTACAAGAGCTAGACGTCATTATGGAGAAACAGCTATCAGGCAACTCGGGTGCTAAATCGGCCACCATGGGCGGCATTCAAACCGCTGCAAATATATTGAACTTTATGGAAGGCTCAATGAGTGCCGAATTGATTGACTTGCTTTCTGAAACGGACGAAGAAATTGGCCAACAAATACAAGATAAGATGTTTGTCTTTGATAACCTGATTGATGTGGATGATAGAGGCATACAAGGCTTGTTAAAAGAAGTGTCAACCGATGTTTTAACTTTGGCATTGCGCGGGGCATAAGAAGCCTTGAAAGAAAAAGTATTTACCAATATGTCAAAACGAGCAGCCGATATGCTGCGTGACGATATGGAGGCCGCACCACCAGCAAAAGTGAGCGATGTAGAAGCAGCACAAAAAGAGGTGTTAGTGATTGCTCGACGATTATCAGATTCAGGTGAAATTTCCTTAGGTGGTGGCGGGGGTGATGACCTTGTCTAAATCGTCAGCTAAAGATGACGTTATCGCGTCTTGGCAATTTCCCGATTTTAAACGTTCGGGTTCGACCGAGGTTGATATCTCAACGGTTAAAACGATGACAGCCGGAGACCTAGAAAAACTTCAGCAACAAGCGATAGAAGAAGCATCAAGAAAGGGTTATGACGAAGGCTTCGCTCAAGGCTTACAAGACGCACAAGAAAAGACAAATAACACGGTTGAGCAGTTTAAATCCTTGATGGACGCATTGCAAAATCCATTTGAAGAGTTTGACGAACGAGTGGAAAATGAGATGGCCAGTTTGTCGATACAAATTGCACGTCAGTTGGTTCGTCGTGAAATTAAGGCCGACTCAGGTCAAGTGGTTGCTGTGGTTAAAGAGGCGCTTGCAACACTGCCCTCCAGCTCACAAAATATTCAACTATTATTGCACCCAGACGATGCCTCTTTGGTTACATCGGCGCTATCCTTAGGAGACGCTGATGAGAACCGTTGGCAGGTCGTATCGGATCCTGTCATTACTCGGGGTGGTTGTCGGGTAGTTAGTGATGCCTCTGTGATAGATGCGACGATAGAAAATCGCTTGGCCGTTATTATCGCACAAGCGTTAGGCGACGAACGTGTGGCGACCTAATGCAATCGGTGATACGAGAAGAACGTTCAGAAAAATGGTTACATCGGTTGAGTCTGTATAAGCAACGTATTGAGACGCCCCCCGCAATGTTAGTGGAAGGCAAGCTGACGCGAATGGTTGGCTTAACACTTGAAGCGGTCGGTTGTCGGTCAACTATTGGTGGTCGCTGTATGATAGAGACCGTAGACGGTAAACGAACCGAAGCTGAAGTGGTGGGCTTTTCAGGTGAGCGTTTGTTTTTAATGCCTACGGGTGAAATACGCGGTCTTGAACAAAATTGTCGCGTTATACCCATGGGTTTAACAAGTATGGCGCATGTTGGGCCGGCTTTATTGGGTCGAGTTATCGATGGTGCTGGTAAACCCCTAGATGGGAAAGGTCCAGTACATACTAATGAGACCGTGCCGCTACACGGTCGGCCGATTAACCCGTTAGGGCGAAAGCCCATATCTGAACCTTTGGATGTTGGTATCAGGGCTATCAATTCACTATTAACCGTCGGACGTGGCCAACGTTTAGGCTTGTTCGCAGGGAGTGGCGTAGGGAAAAGCGTATTGTTAGGGATGATGACGCGGTACACCAATGCAGACGTGATTGTCGTAGGGTTGATTGGTGAACGTGGTCGTGAAGTAAATGAATTTGTAAGAAAAAATCTGGGCGAAGAGGGCTTGGCTAGAGCCGTAGTCGTAGCAACACCTGCCGATCACCCGCCTTTAATGCGTATGCACGGTGCAATGCTAGCCACCAGTATTGCTGAGTATTTCCGGGATCAAGGCAAAAATGTCTTGTTGTTGATGGATTCATTGACCCGCTTTGCCCAAGCGCAACGTGAAATTGCCTTAGCGATTAACGAACCACCTGCAACCAAGGGTTACCCACCGTCGGTATTTAGTAAGTTGCCGGGTTTAGTCGAACGAGCGGGTAATTCTGATGAAGGGGACGGTTCTATTACGGCTTTTTATACCGTGCTCACCGAAGGCGATGATTCTAATGACCCAATAGCAGATGCCAGTCGGGCTATTTTGGATGGCCATGTGCACCTGTCCAGAAGCTTGGCTGAGGCAGGTCATTTCCCAGCGATTAATATGGAGGCCTCGGTGAGTCGTTTAATGACTGAGGTGGTTCCAGAGGACCACCAAGACTTGGCAAGAGAGTTTCGTCGAATCTATTCCACGTATCAAAAAAATGTTGATTTAATCAGTGTGGGAGCCTACCAACCAGGCTCTAATAGCGCCGTCGATCAAGCGATAGATAAACACGAGGGGATGTTGGATTTTCTTCAGCAGCGACTCAATGAGGCGGTAGATTTTGATCAAAGTTTAGATGACTTGCAGCAAGTTTTAGGCTAAAAATAAGTAATTTTAACGAGTTAACAGTTAAGTAGGAGATGATTTGAAAAAGTCAAAAAGGTTAGAACCGGTTAAGACAATCGCTCAAACTAAAGATACAGCTGCGGCTATCAAAGTGGCTGACTCTATACAGCAACGCGAAGCAAGTCTCGATCAACTGGAAAAGCTTAAGGGGTATCGAGATGACTATGTGATGCAGTTTAAAAGTAAAGGGCAGGATGGTATTGCTGCATCGAGGTTGCAAGATTACCAAGCCTTTGTGCAAAAATTAGATCGTGCGATAGATGAGCAAACTCAAGCAGTTGAGGGCAAACATACTCAAGTTGCAGAGGATCAGCAGGCACTGCAAAAAACAAATCAGCGAAAAAAAGCGGTAGAAAAACTGATAGATAAATCGGTAAAGCAAGAGACGGTGCAGCAACACCGTAGGGAACAAAACGAAGCGGATGATAGGCCCGCAGGCAACGGTGTTGGTGAAGACGTATTAAGGTGGCGTTTTAATTAAACCGATTAGGTTCAAAATCGCTCGGTAATTTTTAATCATTTATTTTCTGATGGTTTTTGCTTTATAATCACCCGCTATGAATATTTCAGATTTATTATCGCAAGGTGTTGACCTCATGATTCTTGGTATGGGGATGGTGTTCTTTATCTTAGGGCTGCTGGTTTTTATTATTTGGTCAGTATCGTTCGTGATGATGAAGTATGAGCCCGAAGTGATACCACACAGCGCCAAAAATCCTCGTTCAACTGCGATTGATAAAGATGTTATTGCCGCTATTAGCATTGCGGTTCAACGTTTCCGTTCTAATTAAAAAAACTTATGGCTAATCCGTTAAAAATTACCGATGTCGTGTTGCGCGACGCTCATCAGTCTCTGTTTGCTACTCGTTTGCGAATTGAAGACATGTTGCCGATAGCAGAAAAGCTTGATCAAGTGGGTTACTGGTCGCTTGAAACTTGGGGTGGTGCCACCTTTGACGCCTGTATACGTTATTTAGGTGAAGACCCTTGGGAGCGTTTACGCTTGTTGAAAAAAGCGATGCCAAATACACCGCAGCAAATGTTGCTGCGAGGGCAAAATCTTTTAGGTTACCGACATTATGCCGATGATGTAGTGCATAAGTTTGTTGAGCGTGCAGCCGATAACGGCATGGATGTGTTTCGTATTTTTGACGCAATGAATGATGTGCGTAATCTAGAAACGGCCATCAAAGCGACGATCGCGGTCGGTAAACACGCACAAGGTACTATTTCATACACCACAAGTCCGGTCCATAACCTTGACGGTTGGGTCGATATGGGCAAGCGATTAGAAGACCAAGGCTGCCACTCTATTGCTATCAAAGACATGGCGGGTTTATTGAAACCCTATGATGCAGAAGAGCTCGTTAAACGTCTAAAAACCGAATGTAATATTCCCGTTGCTTTACATTGTCATGCCACGACGGGTATGAGTGTTGCCACCTGTTTGAAAGCAGTTGAGGCAGGGCTTGATATGTTAGATACGGCCGTTTCTTCGATGAGTATGACTTACGGGCACTCGCCAACAGAAACCTTTGTGGCAATGTTGGAAGGGACTGATCGCGCCACGGGTCTTGATATTGAAGCAATTGAAGAAATCGCGGCTTATTTTAGAGAGATTCGTCCGAAGTACGCTGAATTTGAAGGATCGCTAAAAGGCGTTGACTCAAGGATTTTGATCGCTCAAGTACCGGGCGGTATGTTAACCAATCTTGAAAGCCAGTTGAAACAACAAAACTCAGCAGACAAAATAGACGAGGTCTTGGCTGAAATACCAGCGGTTAGAAAGGACCTAGGGTACTTGCCATTGGTAACGCCAACATCGCAAATTGTAGGCACTCAAGCGGTTATGAACGTGATGATGGGTGAGCGTTATAAGTCGATCAGTAAGGAAACAGCGGGCGTATTAAAAGGCGAGTATGGTGCTACGCCAGCCGGTGTCAATGCTGAGCTTCAATTACGCGTGCTAGAAGGTGCTGAGGCTATTACGTGCAGACCTGCTGATCTAATTGACGATGAAATGGAAAAATTAACTGCCGAGCTAAAGGATAAGGCTAAGGCGGACAATTTACAGTTGGCGGATCAAGTGATAGATGACGTTTTAACCTACGCACTATTTCCACAAGTGGGTCTGGATTTTATTAAAAACAGAAGCAACCCCGCTGCATTTGAAGCAGTTCCAACGGGTTTGGTGTCAAGTAAAGCCTTGGCAACAAAAGACGTTGAAACCTATGATGTTGCCGTTAATGGCAAGCTTTATTCTGTGGAAGTTGGTCACAGCGGGACGATTGAAAATGTAAGCCCCGTGTCGCCGCAAAAAATAGAATCAACTCCCGCACCAACAGCTACAACTACAGAAGCCTCAGGGCCGTTCTGTCAAAATGACCCGTTGTTATCACCGATGGCTGGCAATATTGTAAGAATAGCGGTAGCTCGAGGTGATGATGTGCACGAAGGCGATGTGGTGATAATTCTAGAGGCAATGAAAATGGAAACTGAAATAAGGGCGCATATGGAAGGTCAAATTTCAGATATTTTTGTTAAAGAAGGCGAATCCGTTCCTGCGGGTGCGCCATTAATTCTAATTTGTTAGGCTGAGTATAATGGATAGCGGCGTATTGCATATCTGGCAATCAACAGGTATTGCCAATTTTGATTGGGGCAGTGTACTGATGATAGCGGTCGGACTGTTACTGATTTACCTAGCGATTGCAAAGGAATTTGAGCCGTTGCTATTACTACCGATTGGCTTTGGTGGTATTTTGGCGAATATCCCAGTAGCCGGAATCAGTGGCCCAGATGGCATTTTAGGTATGCTATACCATATGGGTGTTGATACTGGCTTATTTCCCTTATTGATTTTTATGGGGGTTGGCGCGCTTACTGATTTTGGCGCATTGATCGCAATGCCTAGTTTATTGGTTTTAGGTGCCGCCGCACAGTTTGGTATTTTTGCGACCTTACTTGGTGCTTTGGCGATGAATATGATTCCGGGCATGGAGTTCAGCTTATCCGATGCATCAGCGATTGCTATCATTGGTGGCGCTGATGGCCCTACGGCTATTTTCCTGGCCTCCAAGTTGGCGCCTGATTTACTCGGTGCTATTGCAGTTGCAGCCTATTCGTATATGGCCATGGTGCCGATTATTCAACCACCTATTATGCGCGCATTAACCACGGAGAGTGAGCGTAAGGTAGAGATGAAGCACTTGCGACACGTGAGTAAAAAAGAACGGATAGTTTTCCCACTGATTATACTGGGCGTCGTTATTTTATTTTTACCTGCATCAGCACCACTAATAGGTATGTTAGCCTTCGGTAACCTGATGCGAGAAAGTGGTGTTGTAGACCGACTTAGCTCGACTGCGCAAAATGAACTAATAAATATAGTGACCATTTTCTTGGGCCTTGCTGTGGGCTCTAAATTATCGGCAGATAAGTTTTTAACGCCTGAAACACTCGGTATTTTAGTGCTTGGTATGCTGGCTTTTTCAATTGGTACGGCGGGTGGCGTGCTGATGGGTAAGTTGATGCATAAAATAACGGGTGGTAAAGTTAACCCGTTAATCGGTGCGGCGGGTGTGTCAGCGGTACCCATGGCGGCTAGGGTAGTCAATAAAGTAGGCCAAGAGGCCAATCCGCATAACTTCTTATTAATGCACGCAATGGGTCCTAATGTGGCGGGTGTTATTGGATCGGCAGTTGCAGCCGGTGTGCTGCTGGCAATTGTTGGCTAAGACTAAACGCTTTTCAATTGCCCATCAGACTTGGGTTTAAACACTTTGGCTCTGTTTTTCCCACTGGCCTTCGCAACGTAAAGCGCTTCGTCGGCTTGTTTAAATAACTCGGTTTCATCTAATGCCTCTGATGCCATCGCTGCTAAGCCGACGCTAATGGTGACGTTACTTTCGATGGACGATGCTGCGTGTGCTATTCCAAGCGAGTTAATTTTTAAGCGGATTCGTTCAGCAACTTCGTAAGCGCCCATTATGTCGGTAGCGGGTAATAGAACAACAAACTCTTCGCCACCAAAACGTGCAACAAAATCCGTGCTGCGTGGCAGTGTGTCGGCAATGGTCGTAGCAACTTTTTTAAGGGTTAAATCACCCAGGTTGTGACCATAGTGGTCGTTGTACTGTTTAAACATATCGATATCAAAAAGAAGTAAGGCTAAAGGTTGGCCTGAGCGTTTGGCGCTATTCACTTCATCGGCAAGCCGGTGATCATAAGCTCTACGGTTAGCGATTAGTGTCAACGCATCGGTTTCGCTGAGTTGTTTGTATTTAGCCCGAGCACTTTCTATTTCTAATGATTTTTTTACAATTTGACGTTCATTTTTTTTGTTTAAACTGATGTCTCGAATAATTAGACTGTAGCGATTGGAGCCATTAATCCCTGTGTCGGTGATCGCAATTTGAATTGGGGTGAGTTGTTTGTTTTTGTGACGGGCATAGTGTTCTTGGTGCGAACCGTTTGTTTCTATGAGAGATGAAACGAGCTGCTTAAAATTGATGGGAATTAATAAATCGATAGGTTTATTAGTTACTTCAGCGGAGGTATATCCAAATAATTTTGAGGCGGCGTGGTTATAAAGCGTAATTAAACCCTCATCGTTAACCATGATAATACTATCCGACGCGGAGTCTATTATTTTATCGTTAGCGACTTTCCGTTGAGCCAAAGAACGTTCGCCTTGTTTGAATCTACTGAGTAAAAAGTATAAAAAAAGCACAGCAGATAGACTGAATACGGTGGTCAGAAAGATATTGATTTTTTGATTTTTATCCAAAGTTGTTTGTAATTCAGTCAGTATTGAAGAGTTCCCTTCCTGCACAGAAGCGACAAAGTTTCGAATTAGCGCGGTCATTGGAATTTGGTTGGGTATGGCGGCGTCAAATAAAGTTGTAGTTGCCGAGGCCGTTTTTTCATCGATTAGTTGATTAGCTACCTCGATCTGGAGGGCTGAGTTGTGAATTGCTAAGCTGATTAACTCATCCAAAATTGCAACTTGCTGCTGGCTTAGGTCGGTATTTCGTAGTTCGTCAAGGTGCTGATTAAAATTAGCTGCGTCATGAAATAGGTCTTGGTACAAAGCGTCCAGAACAAACGCATCGAGTTCGTTTAACATCTTAAGCAGTGTGATGCTGCGACTTTGCATAACCTGTGCCATTTCAGAGATAGCATGGCTTTTTTTCTGCATCATTACGATAGAATTTTCTGCTTGTTTATACAGATCATTCGACTTATGGTTGATATAATAAATCGCCCACCCTGTTGAAAAACAGAATGCGAGTAGGGTAATTAAGTAAACCTTATTACCTAGTCTTATAATTGACGGGCGAGCTATCATTATTTTTTTTACAGCAATAAATCCATTTTCAAGCTGAAACGTTAACATTCTAACTAAACTTCTATGAATAGACAATTATCAGTAGCGCCGATGATGGATTGGACGGATCGGCATTGCCGTTATTTTCACCGCTTGTTATCGCCTAACGCCCTGTTATATACAGAAATGGTTACTACAGGTGCCTTATTACATGGTGATAAAGAACGTTTTTTAGGTTTTAATCATGCGGAACAACCATTGGCCTTACAGTTAGGCGGTAGCGACCCTTTTGATATGGTTCGTTGCGCCGGGTTTGCCGAAAAGGCTGGTTTTAAAGAGGTGAACATTAATGTGGGTTGTCCGAGTGATCGAGTGCAACAGGGGGCGATCGGAGCCTGTTTGATGGCCTCGCCATCAGTGGTTGCAGCCTGCGTCACTGCGATGCGTGATGCGGTGACTATTCCCATTACTGTTAAAACGCGTATCGGCATCGATAAGCAGGATTCATTAAATTTTTTGCTTGATTTTATTGGCGCTGTGGCAGAAGCAGGCTGTGACACGTTTATAATTCATGCCCGAAAAGCGATATTAAAAGGCCTGTCGCCAAAAGAAAACAGGTCGATTCCGCCGTTAAACTATGAACGGGCATATGAGGTTAAGCGTCGTTTCCCAAACTTAACAATCGTCGTAAATGGCGGCATTAAAACGGTGGTTGACATTCAGCAGCACTGGCAAAACGTTGATGGCGTTATGATCGGTCGCGAAGCGTACCATAATCCCTATTTTTTAGCGGATATAGAGCATCTGCTTTTTGAGCGACCACTGATTGAAAGGCAAAACGTGCTGCATAATTACTTGCCGTATGTGGAAGAACAGTTGGTTGAAGGTGTCTCGTTAGTTAATCTGGTGCGACCTATTTTTGGCCTATTTGCTAGCCAAGCGGGTGGCAAGCATTGGCGTAGGTATCTAAGTGAAGAAGCCAGAAAACACGGTGCGGGACCAGAAGTGCTATTGGCCGCCTATGAGGCGATGAGCCCTTTTACCGCCATTAATTAACTGACCCATTAAGCATATAACGGTATACTTTAACCATCTTATTCATTAGTTTTTAACAGCATGGAAAAACAATATTCACAAATAATTTCACAGATTGGGGAAGATGTCGATCGGCAAGGTTTGGTAGATACACCAAAACGTGCGGCGAAGGCCATGTCATTTTTAACCAGCGGTTATCAAAAAACCCTCAAAGAGGTGGTCAATGGCGCTATTTTTGACTCAGATGCCGATGATATGGTGATCGTCAAAAATATCGAGCTGTATTCCATGTGTGAGCATCATTTGTTACCGTTTATCGGTAAATGCCACGTGGCTTATTTACCTAGCGGTAAAGTACTCGGTTTATCTAAGGTTGCACGTATTGTGGATATGTATGCTCGTCGTTTGCAAATTCAAGAGCAATTAACCACCCAAATTGCTGACTCCATTCTTGAGGTGACAGGGGCTAAAGGCGTGGCTGTTGTGGTGGAAGCGAAGCATTTATGCATGATGATGCGTGGTGTTGAAAAACAAAACTCCTTAATGACGACATCAAGTATGTTGGGGCAGTTTCGTAAGAACTCTGAAACTCGAGCAGAGTTTTTGAGTTTACTTAAGATGAGTTAATGGCTCAAGAGATGAAAAAAACCGCCGTTTTGCTTGTCAATTTAGGTACACCCGATGCACCAACAGAAACGGCAGTACGTGCATATTTAAAAGAGTTTTTATGGGACCCGCGGGTAGTTCAAATTCCACGTTTTATCTGGTGGTTTATTCTCAATTGGGTGGTGTTGAAAAAACGGCCCGCACAATCAGCCAAGGCCTATCTAAAGGTTTGGACCGACGAGGGCTCCCCTTTGATGGTTTACAGTCGGCGTATTCAACAAAAACTACAGAAATTAAGCGATATAAAAGCCAAGGGTCGTTATCAGGTGTTTTTAGCCATGCGTTATGGCTCCCCTTCGCTACAGGCAACACTGGAGGAGATAAAAAGGTATGCGCCGGATAATATAATCCTGTTGCCCCTGTATCCGCAATTTGCGACGTCCAGTACAGGCACAGCCTTGTACGCGTTTCAGCAGGCCCTGAGTGGCTGGAAGGGTGCTCCTGCCAGTCAAGCGATTGAGGCTTACCATGATGATTCAGGCTATATCAGTGCCTTAGCCGATAGCGTGACAGAGTATTGGAAAAATAACGGTCAAGCCCCCTATTTACTGATGTCGTTTCATGGTGTGCCTGAACGCACTATAAAAGAGGGTGACCCGTACTTGGCGCATTGCACTAAAACAGCAGAACTATTGGCTGAAAAGTTGGGTCTGCAAGAAAGCCAGTGGAAAATGGTGTTTCAATCGCGATTTGGTCGTGCAAAGTGGATTCAACCATATTGCATTGATGTGTTACAGCACTTGCCGCAACAAGGCGTGAGTCAGATCGATGTGATTTGTCCAGGCTTTGCCGCAGACTGTTTGGAAACATTAGAAGAAATAGCTTTAGAAAATCGTCAGATATTTATCGCTGCTGGTGGCAAGGCATATCGCTACATACCCGCGTTAAATGATAACGATAAGCATATCGACACACTGTTTTCATTAGTTGAAGACAGTAATAAGTTAACAAAAAATGATCGTTAGGGAGGCAGAATAATGGCAGGATTTTTTGGTTCAGGCCCCGATTGCCCATTATGCAGGATGATGCGAAGTTTGGCCTTTAGTGGCATTGGTGCTGGTATTGGCGCGGGGATCGGTAATTTGTTGGAGTTACAAAAAACTGATGTGTGGATGAGTGCCGTTGCTGGTGCGTTTGTAATGGTATTTATCGTGATGCGGAAGATTGAAAAGTGAGCAAGGTAATAAGCCTAGTAGCCATAATATTGCTCAGTATAGGCTGTTCTGAAGAACAGCAAAACAGATTGTCTCGTCTAGGCGTCAGTTGGTTAGAAGGTGATTATAAAGTCACCTTTTACGAAGGTGCTCATAAAAAGGAATGGTTAGTAATGGACGGTAAAGTCACCTCTGACCCACAAAAAGGCTATTACTACTTTTGGGTAAAGCAAGCGGGCGATAAAAAATATATTCAGACGCCTATTTCACGCACGACCATAGAAGAACTGTAGGCGTTAACCGTGTGCGAATTACTGGGAATGAGTGCCAATGTAGCAACCGACATTTGTTTTAGTTTTAGTGGTCTCGTTAAAAGGGGTGGAGAGACTGGAGTGCATAAGGATGGTTGGGGTATCGCCTTTTATGAAGGCAAGGGCTACCGATCATTCCATGACCCAGTAGCGAGCGCGAATTCGGAAGTGGCAAAATTCATCCAACATTACTCAATTAAAAGTACGCAGGTTATTTGCCATATTAGAAAAGCCAATCGCGGACGAGTGTGCTTAGAGAACACCCACCCTTTTTCACGAGAGCTATGGGGTCAAGTATGGTCGTTTGCCCATAATGGCCAACTTAAGGGAATCAAAAACAAACCGTTAAAACGTTATCTGCCGGTAGGAACCACTGACAGTGAGTATGCATTTTGTTGGATACTTGACAGGTTAAGTGAGAAATTTCCGACTAAACCCAACGGTACAGCACAGCTTAGAAAGGTGATAGAAGAAACTTTCCGGGAGCTGGCGACGCACGGAGTTTTTAATGTATTGATGGGCGACGCCAACCACTTGTACAGTTATTGCAGTACTAAGTTGTCATGGCTGACGCGACGCGCACCGTTTGAGCAAGCACGACTAGTCGACGCTGAAATGAGTGTGGATTTTCAACAGGAGACATCAAAAACTGACGTGGTCACCGTTATTGCGACGCAACCACTGACATCAAACGAAAACTGGACGACAATGGCCAACGGCGAATTTAGTATTTTCCTGCGTGGAAAAAAACACGTTACGAGTCTTGCTTAACGGCCAAAAAATAACGAATAGCTGAGCTCAAACTGTTCGCTTACCTCACTTAAAACGGGCGTAATAACGTTATAAGGTAAGTCGATGCTAAGCCATACAGGGTCATCGGGCGATATATGAGCATGAATGCTTTCTTCAGACATAGGGTCTGCGTGAGCGAGCTTGTTCGCGATATACACGAGCCTTACTTCATCTTGGTCGCTTTCAGCAAGTTCTGGGTTGTGGTGGAAGTATGCCGCATGCTGAAGGCTTTCAGGTACTTTCCATTGGTTCAGTAAGGCACCGCCAAGGTCTGCATGGCTAAAGCCAAAACCGGATATTTCGGCATCAATTTCAGTGACGCGCTCTGTTTTAGCTGTTAATGCGGCAAAACGTGCGAGGTCGGGGGCTTTGGTGTACATAACCAAACGCCCTATATCGTGCAGTAATGCGCTAATAAATACGGAAGACAATTGGCGTTTTTTTGGGTGCCTAGCCGCTAAAAACTTGGCGCATAAAGCGACCTTTAAGCTATGTGCCCAAAAATCACGCATGCTGAGTAATGAATTAGGTTGGTCTGCAAAACGTTCGACGACACTGGTCGTCATGACCAACATGCGTAGGTCACGGTCACCTAAAATGGTAACGGCGTGACTAATGGATTTAATACGGGCAGGGAAACCAAAAAATGCAGAATTAACAATCTTTAGCATGCGCGCGGATAGAGAGGGGTCGCGTTCTATAAGCTCAGCAATATCATTGGCCCCTTTGGTGTCATCATCAAGGGCTTGAGACACCAAAGTAAATACTTCTGGTGGTGAGCACAAATCGACATCACCGGCTAAGAAGTCGTTTACGGTCATTATATGGGCTGGGCTGGGCATCATGATGTAACCTTAGCAGAAAATTAAGAATAGTGAGCCAAGGCCGGCAATAAAGCAACTGAGCAGCTGCTTGAAGCGTTTTAAGGGTTGGTGTTGGAAGGAGATCAAGTGATATGTCATGCTTATTATTTTATCCCTTCGTTATTAGTACTATCAAGTTGTTATAAAATTAATGTTGACAAGGTATTAAGAGTAGGCTTAAAGTGATTGATAGAAAAGAGAATTATTATATTGTTTTAGGGTAGTATACATTTTAAACGTATAAAAATAATTACAAAAGAAGGAAGATAATCTTGTGATGACTCACGTAGATAAGCTGAAAGAAAGAAACATTTTAATTATCGAGCAAGATAAGGAACGTTTGACGGGGTTGCAAAATATGTTGTCGGCAGCCGGTTATCGACGCTTGCTGTGTGCTAGCGAGCAAGATCTTGTGTTCGAGTTAATACGACCATTTCAAGGTAAAGTAGATGAAATTGGCGTCATCATTCTTAACTACCAATTACCTCAAAGTGACACTTTAAAACTGTGTGAACTGCTGACAACGTTGGATGGCCACGACGCAATCCCACTTATTTTTGTAACTGACGAGTCAATAAAAATTGACGATGCCTTGTTGAATAAATGTCACGAAGCCAATGCGGCGACCATTATCCATCACCCTAAAGAAAGTAATGACATCGTCCCTTTAATCAGTTTGGCCTTAGCATTAAAAGAAGAGCGAGATGATCGGATCGCGAACGAAGAAAAGCTAGTACGTGAATTATCCGAAAGGCGGATTATGGAAGCCCGCTTGCAATATTTGGTTGCGCACGATGAGCTCACGGGCTTATCTAATAGAAGCGGCCTAGAAAAGGCCTTAGATTTTGCAATATTACGCTGTAATAACTTCAAGCAACATGGCGCCTTGTTGGACATTGATTTAGACCAATTTAAAGTTGTGAATGACATAGAAGGCCATGAAGCAGGCGACCGTTTGCTGATTGAAATAGCCACTTTGATTCGCGCTACGCTTGATACGGAAGCCTTTATTTCTCGAGTTGGTTCTAATTTATTTCAAGTTTTATTAAGCAAGGTCAATAAAGCAAAAGCGCTAGAAGTTGCCGAGCATCTGAGAATGGTTATTGACGAGTTTGATTTTGTCGCCGAACAAAATACGTACAACATTTCGGCCAGTATTGGCGTTGCCATCATGGCACCACTTGAAAAAATTAGACGGCCAAGCGAGCTCATGTCTAAAGCGCATCATGCGTGTTATAGCGCTAAAACACTCGGAAGAAACCGGGTCAGCTTATTTGAAGGTGAGGATGAAAATCTTGTCACCCTGCGAAACGATGCCAAATGGGTGCCGCATATTCGCCGTGCACTAAGCGAGGATTTGTTTCAACTGGTCTTTCAGCCGGTGGTTAAGGTGTCAGACGGCCATGTTTCGCACTATGAAACTTTAATACGCATGATCGGTGATTCAGGCGAGTTGTTAACGCCAGAGCAGTTTATTCCAGTGGCTGAGCGAATGGGGCTGATCAATCATATAGATTTATGGGTGGTCTCCCACATCATAGATTTTATTGCGGCCTTGCCAAAAGCAAAAGAAGAAGTGTGTTTTACAGTGAATCTGTCGAGTCACGCCTTGCAGGGAGATTACCTGTTACCAGTATTAAAGAAAAAACTAGAAAGCAGTTGGATATCTCCCTCACGTTTAACGTTTGAAATAACGGAAACCGCTGCAGTGACAAATTTTGAAAAAACGCGTTTGATGGTGTCAAAAATTCGTGCTCTCGGTTGCCGCTTTGCGATAGATGACTTTGGTGCGGGGTTTAGTTCATTCAACTACATTAAAAACTTTCCCGTTGATTACCTAAAAATTGATGGCCAATTTACGCAGAATCTAGTTGTTGACTCTGCCGATCAAGTCTTGGTTAAATCAATGATCGACGTGGCGCATAGCCTTGGCAAAAAAGCCATTGCGGAGTACGTATCAAATGCTGAAATCTTCCGGATTCTAAAAGAATTTGGGGTAGATTACGTTCAAGGTCATTTGGTCGGTAAGGCAGAAGTAGAGCTATTGCCAAGCCCTTACGTTTCGATCAATGATTTGTTGAATAAACCGATCGAAATTGAGAAATTAATCACCCAATAGACAGTCGTCTATGACATGATGGCATATGCGTTTAGCACGCTAGTATTATGTAATTTTGTTTAAGTTTCGACGATATGGTCAAACCAAAAAAATCAGCGAAAAGTCGTAAAACTTCCCCGCGCAAAAAAACAAGCAAGCAAAAAAAAACGGGTCTCTGGACGCGTTTTTTTATTAAGCTGTCCATTCTATTTATCGTTATCTCAGCGATTTATATCGTCTACCTAGATCGCATTGTAGTTAATCAGTTTGAAGGTAAACGCTGGGCCTTGCCGGCACATGTTTATGCCAATCCTGTGGAGCTTTACCAAGGCTTGGCAATGAATACCCAGCAGTTCGAGTCATTATTAACTGATTTGAGTTATCAGCACAGCCGACAATTGACAACAACAGGCTCCTACTATCGATCAGGCGGTGTTTATACCGTTAAAACACGGCCATTTAACTTTTGGGATGGAAGTGAGGTTTCTAAAACCATTAAGGTTAAATTTAATCAGCACGGTATCAGGGCTATAACCGATAAGGCCACAGGAAAAGAGCTGGCCTTACTTCGCTTAGACCCAGTAAAAGTAGGTAGTTTTTACCCTAGCCATAAAGAAGACCGGTTGTTGGTAAAGCTTGAAGACGTACCAAAAACATTGATCGATGGATTAATAGCCATTGAAGATCGCGATTTTTATCAACATGTCGGTGTTTCAGCGAAATCAATTTTACGTGCTTTTTGGATAAACGTTAAAGCAGGTCAGGTGGTTCAAGGGGGCAGTACCTTAACCCAACAATTGGTTAAAAACTTTTACTTAACCTCAGAACGTAGCCTTTGGAGAAAAATTAAAGAGGCATTAATGGCGCTTCTTCTAGAATCACATTATGAGAAAAATGAAATTTTAGAAGCTTATCTTAATGAGGTTTTTTTAGGCCAAGATGGTGATCGGTCCATCAATGGTTTCGGTATGGCCAGTTTGTTTTATTTTAATAAACCGCTGATAGAGCTCAAGCCACATCATGTCGCTTTGCTGGTGGGGTTGGTGAAAGGCCCCTCGTACTATGATCCTAGGCGTTCTCCGGCGCGAGCGGTCGAACGGCGTAATTTGGTACTGGACGAAATGACACGATTAGGCGTGTTGCCCGAACGCCAAGCGTCAATAGCGAAGGGGTTTGGCGTGGATATTTCGCCGTTTAAACAGGTGAGAAGTTCGCGTTTCCCAGCGCTATTAGACCTAGTCAAGCGGCAAATCAGCTTGGATTATCAAGAAGAAGATATTAGGACTGAAGGCTTAAATATATTTTCAACCTTAGATTATACGATTCAAACCACGGCTGAACGTCTGTTTAAAAAACAGCTTGAGTCGCTAAATAAACGTTATGGTATTGAAAAAGGCAAGCTGCAAGGCGCGATGGTCATTACACGTCGAGAAAGCGGCGAAATAGTGGCCATTATCGGTGATAGAAACCCCCAATACAGTGGCTTTAATCGGGCCCTCGATGCGATTCGGCCGATTGGTTCATTGGTAAAACCGGCCGTCTATTTAACGGCCCTTTCGCAACCGTCCTTATACAATTTAACGAGTACTATCGACGATAGCGCGATTAACTTAAAACAACAATCGGGTGAGTTATGGTCGCCGCAAAATTATGACAAAGTAGAGCACGGACAAGTGCCGTTACACCTTGCTTTGGCACAATCGTATAATTTAGCAACGGTAAGATTAGGTATGCAATTGAAAGTGGCCAATGTGAAACGAACGCTAGAAAAATTAGGCGTTAGGCGCGAGATCAAACCCTACCCATCCCTTTTGTTAGGCTCGCTAGCGCTATCACCTTTCGAGGTTGCGCAGATCTATCAAACGTTAGCCGGGGAGGGGTTCTATAGTCAATTAAGGTCAATTCAATCGGTGACTTCGAGTGAGCATGCCGCCTTGCAACGTTACCCTTTAAGCGTACAAGCAGTGGTTAACCCTTCGGCGGTATATCTGCTTAACACCGCGTTGCAAAACGTAATGTATGAAGGCACCGGGCGGTCAGCCTACCAGTACCTACCCCGTGAGTATAAGTTAGCGGGTAAAACGGGTACCACCGATGATTTAAGAGACAGTTGGTTTGCAGGTTTTAGTGGCGATTATTTAGCCGTAGTTTGGTTAGGGCTTGACGATAATAAACCATCCAAGTTAACGGGTGCAACAGGCGCGTTAAACGTTTGGTCTACCGTCATGGCTGCTGTATCAAAGCAAGGTGTGCAGTTAACTCAACCAGAGGATGTTGAGTACAACTGGGCTGACCCGTCGGGATATCGTGCGAATGAGTTTTGTACGAATGCTGTACAATATCCGTTCATACGCGGGTCGGCTCCAACAGAACTCTCACCTTGTGTGAGCGAAGTGAGTCGAACGCTTGAACGGGCTAGTCGTTGGTTTGATGGGTTGCTAAATGGCAGGTAAATGAAAATACAATTAATCGCTATCGTTGTCGTCGGTATCACGCTTAGCGCGTGTGCAGATTTGTCAATGTACAATCAAACCCCAGCGCCTGTCAGGGGCTCTGCTGATGATACACGCTACCCCTCATCGCAATCGTCTACGGCAGCTAAAACATACCCGATGGAAGAGCATCCGTCGGTTAATGAAGATACCAGATTTAAACCAGCCGAAACCATTGAGAACACACAAAATCCCGCAGTAGTTGCCCTACTGGATAGCGCGTATCAACAGCGCGAACAGGGCCAATTAGATATTGCTATTTCTAAACTAGAACGGGCGGTACGAATTTCCCCTAGGGATGCAAGTATATGGCATCAAATGGCACAGATTCGTCATCAACAAGGCTTATACGAAACCAGCCTTAGCCTAGCAAAAAAATCCAATTTATTGGCTGAAAGTAATAAAGCATTACAGCAACAAAACTGGTCTTTGATGGCAAAAAATTATCAAAAACTGGGGCAATCTAAAGCCGCACAACAGGCCCAACTTAACGCGGCGCGTTTGTATTAGCTGATGACTGAGCCGACCCACATTTATTCCGTTGACAAGTTGATAGAGCAAGCTCGTCAACTGGCTGCTGACTATAAACGCATGACCGATAAACCTTTGCCAGGTGTTAGTAATGAAATAGCCGAACACGATGCAGAAAGGTTGCTGCAATTAAAACTGTGCAAGGATCGGTCGAAAGGATTTGACGCTGAACGGCTGTCGGCTAATAAAGGTCCACGGCGGGTACAAATTAAAGCGAGAACAATCTTTAATGATAATTACCGTGGCCAACGGCTTGGGCAACTTAAATTAGATAAACAGTGGGACTCGGTTGTATTGGTCCTAATGGATGAAGACTACCAACCGTTTGAGATTTTTGAAGCGACACGAGAAGATATGCTAGCTCATTTGGATGATAATTCGAATCGCATGAAACGTGGTGCCATGTCGGTGGCTAAATTCCGTAATATAGCGACCTTGATTTGGACCTTAGAAGATGGCCTAGACGATTCGGCTTGGCATCATTACACTGTCTGACGGATTTTAAAGCGGGTATTTTTTTGCACGATCTAACTACAATTTTTGGCGCCAACGGCGAGCTGGTCAACTACATTCAAGGGTTTCAGCCGCGTTTAGGGCAGCTGTCTATGGCGCAAGCGATAGAACAAGCGATTGAAAAGGGGACGCACCTAGTAGCTGAAGCGGGCACCGGCACGGGTAAAACTTTCGCGTATCTGATACCGGCCATCTTATCGAACAAAAAAACGATTGTTTCAACCGGTACTCGAAACCTGCAGGACCAAATTTACGAAAAAGATTTTCCATTAATACGCGATGCGCTGAAGGTGCCGGTTCAGGCGGCAGTGCTAAAAGGGCGGTCTAATTACCTGTGTCTGTACCGTCTAGAGCAAGCGCAAATACAAACGGCGGGGTTTGATAGGGCTTTACAAACAGAACTAGAGCACATCCAGTCTTGGTCAAAACGAACCCATGAGGGTGATATTGTCGAAGTCTCGGCGGTAGCAGAAGACTCTCCGGTGTGGTCTCAGGTCACTTCAACGGCTGATAATTGCATAGGTCAGGATTGCCCCATGGTGGCAGAATGTTACCCGTTAAACGCTAGAAAGCGTGCACAAGAAGTCGATATATTAATCGTTAACCATCATTTGCTTTGTGCCGATTGGTCATTAAAAGACGACGGCTTTGGTCAATTATTACCGGAAGCCGAACTGATCATTATCGACGAGGCGCATCAATTGGTTGATACCGCCTCACGCTTTTTGGGCATCTCACTTAGCGCGCGTCAGATTTTAGCGTTAATGAGTGATATCAGTGCTGAACAATTAAAAGTGGCGTCGGATATGTCTGCCTTGATCGATTTAACTCACGTGATCACAGAAGATATACGTGAAATGCGTAAACTCATGCCCGAGCAATCGTTAAAAGGGTCTTGGGATGAACTGGATGCGCGGGCTAATTTTAGTCACGCGCTCAGTAGTTTATGCGACCGTATGGAGCAGTTATTTAAACTGTTGGCTAAAGCAGCCGTTCGTTCTAAGGGCTTAGAGTCTTGTTGGAAACGTTGTGAAGAGGTCTGGCTGTGTCTGCGCTTATTTTCACAACAGGAACAACACGAATGGATTCAGTGGTTTGAAACCTTTCATCGTAGTTTTAGCTTTTACCACACACCCTTAGATATCTCTAAGGCATTTGCGAGTTTTGCCTTTGCCAGTGAGGCGAGTTGGGTTTTTACCTCAGCGACCTTGTCGGTTAATAATAATTTTGACTTTTTTACCCAGCGCTTAGGCCTACAAGGTGCAGAAACGGCAACGTGGGATAGCCCCTTTGATTACGTGCATCAAGCTTTAATGTACGTGCCCTTGGGCTTGCCAGAACCACGAGACCCTAACTACACCGCGTGCATGATTGATAAGATTATCCCGGTGCTAGAAGCGAGTGAGGGACGTGCTTTTATTTTGTTTACCAGCCATCGGGCCTTACAAGAGGCGGCAAAACTATTATCAGCAGCCAGTAATTTTAAATTATTGGTCCAAGGCGATCTGCCTAAACAACAAATGCTGGAACAATTTCGTCGTTTGGATCGAGCCGTTTTATTGGGTACGGCGAGTTTTTGGGAAGGGGTCGATGTACGCGGTGACGCCTTGTCTTGCGTTATTATTGATAAGCTCCCCTTTGCCTCACCAGGCGACCCAGTTACTAAAGCTAGGTTGGAACATATGAGTGCTAACGGGCAGTCACCGTTTAATGAGTTTCAACTGCCCTCAGCTGCACTCACGTTAAAACAAGGGGTCGGTCGGTTAATCCGCGACGTAGAAGATAAAGGGGTGCTGGTTTTATGTGATCCGCGCTTATCATCCAAAGGTTACGGCAGGGTGTTCATTAAGTCCCTGCCAGCGATGCCAATCAGCCAAGATTTAGCTGACGTTAAACGTTTTTTCCAACGTACAAATTTGCAAAAAGCAGCGGTAAACGAATGAAGATTTTAGCCATTGAAACAGCAACCGAGGCCTGCTCAGCCGCCTTATTAATCGACGGTGAGATCATTGATCGCTTTCAAATAGCACCAAGGGAACACGGTCATTTGATACTGCCCATGGTTGACGAACTGATGGCCGAAGCGGGGCTTGCACTGCCCCAATTAGATGCGCTGGCTTTTGGTCGCGGACCAGGCTCTTTTACTGGGGTCAGAATGGCGACCGGCGTTATCCAAGGCTTAGCGCTTGCAGCTGATTTACCCGTGGCACCCGTGTCAACGCTAGCCGCTTTGGCCCAACAAGCCGTTAGCCAACACCCTCAGCAAACGATTTATGCCGCACTTGATGCGCGAATGAGTGAGGTGTATTGGTGCCAATACACGGTGCAAGACGGTGTGTTGGTGGCCCGCGGTGAAGAATCGGTGATAGCGCCAGACGCTGTTCGTGTAGAACAGGGTCACGATGCGATTGGTATTGGGCACGGCTGGCGAACCTACACTAAGGAACTAACAGAAGCCGTGTCAGCCAAAAACTTAAGGTTATGGGTAGATAGCTTGCCTCGAGCAAAAGAAGTGGCTCAGTTAGCCGCTAATATCGTCCTTAAAGGCGAAACAGTTGCCGCAGAAAATGCATTGCCGGTGTATTTACGCGATAATGTAGCAAAGAAAAAAGCACAACAAAAGTAATGGCCCAGTATTTTGAAATTCACCCAGACAACCCACAGCAGCGTTTAATTAATCAAGCGGCTGATATTGTTCGTCGTGGGGGTGTGATTGCTTACCCGACCGACTCATCGTATGCCCTCGCATGCCAAATTGGCGACAAACAAGCAATTGATAGGATACGGCAGATTCGTCGTATCGACGATAAACATAATTTCACCTTGGTGTGTCGGGACCTGACCGAAATTTCCACTTATGCACAAGTCAATAACGACACCTACCGCTTACTTAAATCGCTAACACCCGGCGCTTTTACCTTTGTGCTCAAGGCGACTAAAGAGGTACCGCGGCGTTTACAGCATCCTAAAAGAAAAACCGTCGGTATTCGAGTGCCAGACCAGTTGATTGCACAAAAAATTCTTGAGCAACTCAATCAGCCGATGTTGAGCAGCACCTTGATCTTGCCGAATGAAAAAGAAGCCCTAGCCGACCCTTACGAGATTAGAGAACGTTTAAGCGAACAGATTGATTTAATTATTGACGCTGGGGTTATTCCTTATCAGCCAACCACAATGATCGTAAACGACAATGACTTCCCCGAAATTGTTCGTCAAGGCAAAGGCGAGGCAGACTTTCTTAGTTACAGAGGGGCCAATTGATGCAAATGGACGAACTTAGCCTAGCTGGCCGTATCGCTATTTGGGCACTGCCTGTTATATTTGCCATTACGGTTCATGAGGTTGCACACGGCTGGGTTGCCAATAAACTGGGAGACAGTACCGCTAAAAGTTTGGGGCGGCTGACGCTTAACCCCATTAAGCACATTGATCTTATCGGAACGATTGTTGTCCCTGCCGTGCTACTAATGTTAGGTGGCTTTATGTTTGGCTGGGCCAAACCGGTGCCGGTTAATTGGCGTAATTTAAACAGACCTAAAACTGATATGGTTTATGTGGCCTTAGCAGGACCGCTTGCCAACCTTGGTATGGCGATTATTTGGGGCCTGTTGTTAAAATTAGGTGCCTTGCTGGGTAGCAGTAATGAGTTTATATCCACCCCGCTTATTTATATGGCGCACGCAGGTATCTTTATCAATTGTGTCTTGATGGTGTTGAATTTATTACCTATTTTACCGCTCGATGGCGGACGCGTGCTTGCGGGTTTATTACCAAATCGCGCCAGTTTTCAGTTTAGTAAGCTAGAACCGTTAGGCTTACCTATTTTAATCGCTATAATTGCGATGGGTTGGTTATCAAAAATATTGGGACCACCGGTTTATTTACTACAAATCAGCATTATTAAAATGTTAGGTCTTTAGGAGGACACGTGAGTTCAGAAGTACCAGCGCAATATCGTCGAGTTTTATCGGGCATGCGACCGACCGGGCAATTGCACCTGGGTCATTACCACGGCGTGCTCAAAAACTGGGTAGAATTACAGCAGCAATATAAATGTTATTTCTTTGTCGCCGATTGGCACGCGCTGACCACGCATTACGAAGACCCATCCATTATTGGCGATAGCACCTGGGACATGGTGATTGACTGGTTGGCGGCGGGTGTTGACCACGGGTTAGCCGACCTGTTTATCCAGTCGAGCATTCCTGAGCACGCCGAACTGCACTTATTATTGTCGATGATTACCCCGTTGGGCTGGTTAGAACGTGTACCGAGTTATAAGGACCAACAAGAAAAGCTAAAAGAAAAAGATTTGGCAACCTACGGCTTTTTGGGTTATCCGCTATTACAAAGTGCGGATATTTTGATGTATAAGTCAGGCCTTGTGCCGGTAGGCGCAGATCAAGTGGCGCATGTGGAATTAACCCGCGAGATCGCCAGGCGCTTTAATCATTTATATGGGCGGGAACCCGGCTTTGAAGAAAAAGCCGAAGCAGCGATCAAAAAAATGGGTAAAAAGAACGCCAAGATGTTCATCAAGTTGAGAAACGCCTATCAACAAGACGGTGATCAAGAAGCGATCGGTGTGGCTCGCGCATTGTTGGAAGCACAACAAAACATAACCGTGGGTGACAAGGAACGTTTATACGGTTATTTGGATGGCAGTGGTCGTGTGGTGTTGCCCGAACCGCAAGCCTTGCTTACCAAGGCGTCTAAAATGCCCGGCTTAGACGGGCAAAAAATGTCTAAGTCCTACAATAACACCATCGCCTTACGCGATAAGCCGGAGGATGTTGAGAAAAAATTACGCACCATGCCAACCGATCCAGCCAGAGTCCGAAGAACCGATCCGGGTGACCCAGCCAAGTGCCCTGTGTGGCAGTTTCACGAAGTTTATTCAGATGAAAGTGTGTGCGATTGGGTACAAAAAGGTTGTCGTTCAGCCAGTATTGGCTGTTTGGATTGCAAGCAGCCGGTCGTGGAAGCCGTATTAACTGAATTAAAACCGATACAAGAACGCGCACAAGAGTACACCGAACAACCCGATTTGGTTCGTTCAATTATTAGTGAAGGCAACGAGAAAGCGCGTGACGTAGCAAAAGAAACGCTTGAAGACGTTAAATTTGCGATGGGAATTAATATAGTCTAGAGCAGCGATTTATTGTTGTTTCCGGTATTAAAAAGGCTGCCCTTGGGCAGCCTTTTGTTAACTGACTTTTAGCTGTTAGAAGCGGCGGCCAATACCGATACCCCAAACAATTGGGTCAATATCAACATCAACTTTATAACTGACACCAGCAGATTTTATGTGGGCATCCGTTTCAATATCGATATATTTAACATCTAAGTTTACAAACCAGTCTTGATTGACATCGATATCGACACCCAGTTGTGCAGCTAGGCCGAAAGAATCATCTAAATCAACGTCGTCTCCAGGTGCCGCCAAACCACCTTTTACCTTAGAATCAAAAAAATGGGTGTAGTTGATGCCTGCACCTACGTAGGGGCGAATTGTTGATGAGGGTGAAAAATGGTATTGCAGGTTTAATGTGGGTGGTAATACCTTTGTTTCTACGATGTTGCCTAAAGCGGAGATACTGCCTGATGCATCAACGTCGTGTTCGGTATAGGCAAGAATTAATTCTAAACCCCAGTGAGGGCTCATCATATAAGTAAAGTCTAACTCCGGCATGATGTCTGAATCGACAGAAACACCACTGCCAGCAATACTGCTGCCATTAGCACTCACTAACCCGCTGTCGTCTTGTGGGTTAACGCTAATAATACGACCACGTACAAGAATGTCGCCTGCTTCATACGCCATTGCAGGCGAGGTGATAGCACTTACGCCGAGTGCCGCCAACAAACAAGCCATGTTTTTCTTCAAAGTCATTGTGTTCTCCAGTTTTAGGTTTAATGGTATTAATTGAGAAACATGATATGTTTTTTAACTAACAATGTTATTGACTTAGATCAGATTAATTTGAGTTGTCAGCGTTATTGATCGCTTACCTGTCCCGAATGTATCTTCAGGTGAATAATCACAACATTCAGGTACAATGACGCGCTTAATAATGAAGGAAAAAAAGTATGTCTGAATTTAATAATGTAACGATTGTAAAAAAAGCCAATGTGTATTTTAACGGTCAGGTTGTTAGCCGAACCGTTATGTTTGACGATGGCTCAAGCAAAACACTCGGCTATATGATGCCGGGTGAGTATAGCTTTGACACGCAAGCGGCTGAGGTAATGGAGATTTTAGCGGGTAAGTTCGATGTGTTATTACCGGGTGCGTCACAATGGCAGTCTGTGTCGGCCGGAGAATCATTTAATGTGCCAGCAAATTCAACGTTTCAATTAAAAATTCATGAGGCGACGGATTATTGCTGTTCGTACTTAAGTTAAGCCATTTAGCTTGCTTTTCTTATTGTCATTAAGTTGACATATTGGGGGTATACTTTAGTGACGTTAATTAATTTACTTTACTTACAGTATGACCGTGTATAAAAAACCCAGACGAACAAAAATTGTCGCGACCCTAGGGCCTGCTACCGATTCTCCACCGGTGTTAGAAGCCTTAATCAGAGCAGGCGTGGATGTGGTTAGGCTTAATTTTTCCCACGGTCACGCGGATGAACACAGAGCTCGCGCCAAATTAGTACACCAGCTCGCGCTAAAAGTAGGGCGCCACGTTGGTATTTTAGCTGACTTACAAGGGCCTAAAATCCGAATTGCCAAATTCAAGGAAGGTAAGGTGACCTTAGTCGATGGTGAACGTTTTACTATCGACATGGACCTAGCGCCGGACGACGGTGACGTGGCCTGTGTGGGCTGTATATACAAACCCCTGGCTACCGATGTGGTGGTGGGTCATTGTCTTTTGTTAGATGATGGGCGCTTGGTGCTACAAGTTGAAAAAATTGATGGCCATAAAATCGTGTGTCGTGTGCTTGTGGGTGGGGAACTGTCTGATAATAAAGGCATTAATCTGCAAGGGGGTGGCTTGTCGGCGAGTGCCTTGACGGAAAAAGACAAGCAGGACATTAAAACAGCGGCTGATATTGGGGTGGATTTTGTTGCTGTCTCATTCCCAAGAAATGCAGATGATATGCACCAAGCAAGAGCGCTGGTGGAAGCAGCGGGTAGCCATGCCCACCTTGTCGCTAAAATAGAGCGCGCCGAAGCACTGGATGTGCTGGAAGAAATTATTGATGCCTCAGATGTGGTGATGGTGGCGCGTGGGGATTTAGGCGTGGAGATCGGTGATGCCAATCTGCCGCCAGTACAAAAAACAATCATCCGCTTAGCCAGGGATCGCAACACGATAGTGATCACCGCGACGCAAATGATGGAATCAATGATCAACAACCCCATCCCAACGCGTGCAGAAGTGTTTGATGTTGCCAATGCGGTCGCTGATGGCACCGATGCGGTCATGTTGTCAGCAGAAACATCGGTCGGCAAATACCCAGTTAAAACCGTCGAGGCGATGGGGCGTATTTGTGAAGAAACCGAACGCCAACCCAGAAGTACCCGTTCACGTCATCGCATGGGGCAACAGTTTGAAAGAATTGATGAAGCGATCGCCCTATCGGCGATGTATGTCGCCAATCACACGGATATAAAAGCGATTGCGGCATTTACCGAAACCGGTTGGACACCGCTACGAATGTCAAGAATCAGTTCAGGTATACCGATCTTTGCGATGGCCCCAGATGAGCAAATTTGCCGGCGGGTTACGCTGTATCGGGGAGTCACGCCGATTATGATCAAACTACAAGATGTCACTACAATTAAGGCGTCTCAGGCTGCAATGGATAAACTCAAAGTGCTTCGTATTGCTGATAAAGATGACTTAATTATTGTCACCAAAGGAGATTTGACCGGTAGCCGCGGCGGCACAAATACAATGAAAATCGTGCAAGTTGAATAAGGTGTCGGCGCATTATTCGTTTAATTAGGGCATGATTGAACCATTTTAGCTATGCTAGACTTAGTCAATAATTATAAGCCGTAATCACTCAATGCAAAAAACACCAACACTTATTGAGTCTGGCCAACAATCGTTGGTTTGGGTGTCAGGTAAGCCCTTTTATGAGCTACCTGATGACTTGTATATACCGCCTGATGCGCTCGAGGTTTTCTTGGAAACCTTCGAAGGGCCTTTGGACTTGTTGTTGTATTTAATCAAGCATCAAAATCTTGATATTCTTGATATCCCTGTTCTTAAAATTACCGAACAATACATCGAATACATCGACCTGATGCAGAACCTGCGGATGGAGCTGGCTGCAGAGTACTTGGTGATGGCGGCGATGCTGGCGGAAATAAAATCTAAAATGTTATTGCCGCGTCAATTAACTGAAGATGCAGAGGACGAGGATCCTCGGGCTGAATTAATTAGGCGTTTACAGGAGTACGAACGATTTAAACGCGCGGCCGACGATATTGATGCCTTACCCCGTCTGTATCGTGATAATTTTCTTGTTACCGCCGAGCTAATTGTCGATAAAATGGATAAGCCGGTGCCTGACGTTGAGTTAGAGAGCATATTGATCGCCTTTCAAGATGTGTTAAGGCGCGCTGACCAATTTACCCACCATCATATTCAGCGTGAAGCGCTATCGGTTAGAGAACGTATGTCTCGAATTTTAGCCCGCTTAAGTGATGGCAATGAAGAGTTTGTGGCGTTTAATAGTTTTTTTACTCGAGCCGAAGGTAAACAAGGCGCGGTGGTTACTTTTTTGGCCATTTTGGAGTTGTGTAAAGAAGGCCTGCTTGAAATCGTTCAAGGCGAACCCATGTCAGAACTATGGCTTAAACCCATTATTGAATAATAAATATGGATATAAAAAACATCATCGAAGCGGCACTATTTGCAGCCAATGAACCGCTGTCTATTGCCGAAATACAAGATCTTTTTTTGTTAGAAGATCGGCCCGATAAGCACCGAGTTAGAGAGGCGTTTGTTCAATTAACACGTGATTATGCCGAAAAACCGATTGAATTAGTTGAAACCGCTAGCGGTTACCGATTTCAAGTTAAATCAAGTTATTCGCCCTGGGTGGCAAGATTATGGGAAGAAAAACCTGTAAAATACAGCCGAGCGCTACTAGAGACACTGGCGATTATTGCCTATCAACAACCGGCTACTCGGGGTGAGATAGAAGAAATACGCGGTGTTTCAGTCAGTACCAATATCATACGAACCTTGCAAGAACGTGAGTGGATTCGGGTTATTGGGCATAAAGAGGTTCCTGGTCGGCCCGCTTTATACGCAACGACTAAAGAATTTTTAGATTATTTTAATTTACAGACCTTAGCCGATTTACCGCCGTTAGCTAGCTTACTCGACATGGAATTATCAGTAAGCGGTGACACGCAACTTAACCTGGGTGACGATTCCCCAATACATGAAGGTATTACACATTATGAAAAAACACCCAGCGGCGAACACAGCACCGACAGTCTCTAAAAAACCCCAGCGCCAACCACCCGAAAGAATTCAAAAATTATTAGCGCAAGCAGGCGTAGGCTCACGTCGTCAAATAGAAAAATGGATCGTTGAAGGCTTAATCAACGTCAATGGTGAAGTGGCTAAACTCGGCGATAAAATAACCGTTCGAGACGACATTAAACTCAAAGGCCGCGTACTTAAGCTAGAAGGCAAGTTACAAGTAGAAACGCAAGTCTTGATTTATCATAAACCGACCGGCGAAATTGTCAGTAAAAATGACCCAGAGGGCAGGCCCAGTGTATTTAAGCGTTTGCCGCGATTGGACGCAGGACGTTGGATTGCCGTTGGCCGACTGGATTTAAATACCCAAGGCTTGCTGATGTTTACCAATGACGGAGACTTAGCTAATAAATTAATGCACCCATCGCAACAAATCGATCGTGAATATGCAGTGCGTGTAATGGGGCGGATTGACGAGGCGATGTTAGAGCGTTTAGTCAATGGTGTAGCGCTTGAGGATGGCACGGCACGTTTTGAAGATATCCATGAATCGGGCGGTGAAGGTGTCAACCGTTGGTTTCACGTAGTAGTCGCTGAGGGACGTAACCGTTTAGTCAGGCGTTTATGGGAATCTCAAGAATGCAAAGTTAGTCGACTAATCCGGGTGCGATATGGTTCGGTTTACCTACCGCCGGGTCTACCTGCAGGTCACCATAAGTTTTTGGATAAAAAAGAAGTTAAAGAACTTAAACGCTTAACGGGCCTTTAAGCACTAATTACTTTGTTTCGGCCGCTTTCTTTTGCTTGGTATAAGGCACCGTCAGCGCGTTGCATTAAGGTATCTAAGGTGTCGTTTTCTTGGTAATGGCTTAAACCAATACTCACTGTTAGGCCAAACGCTTGTTGCTGATGATCAATGCTTATCTTTTGCACGGCTTTACGCAACCGTTCGGCGAGTAAATTAGCGCCTTTTAGATCGGTGCTGTTCAATAAGATGGCAAACTCTTCACCACCTAAACGAAAAATATGGTCGCTTTCACGCGCCGTATCTTCAATGCTTTTTGTAAGTGCAACCAGGGCTTTATCACCAGCGGCATGGCCATGGGTATCGTTTATTTTCTTAAAAAAATCAATATCAAGCATTAAGAGGGTTAAGTCGTTATGTTGACGTTGGGTTAAGGCGACTTCCTTTTTAAAAACAGTGTGTAGAGTCGAGCGATTTAACACGCCAGTTAACGGGTCTGTGTGTGCCAATTGGATAGCTTGTAAGTAAAGTAGGGCATTTTTTAAAGGGTACAACAATGCCCCCAAAAAGCGTTCAATGGTTTCTAATTCGTTTTCAATAAAGCGTTTACGACGCGTGATCGTTACTTTACCTAATAAGGTGTTTTCAATTGATAAATTGTACTCACACGAGTGATGGCTGCGCTTACCGTGTTGTAAATCAATATTTAAATCGTCGTATTGGAAACTTAAACCACTGTGGCTGACTACCTCGTTAATCTCTTTGCTAAATAAGGACAGCAACTCGTCAAGGTTTATTGTCGTTTGCAATACGCTGACAAGTCTTTGTTGCTGAACGGCGTGTTGCTCAATCTCTTTTAATGCGGCTGAGGTGTTGCTGAGTGTTTGCTGTTGTTTTAATTCCATAATGATTTGGTCCGTTGATATGGCCATCGTTCACCTGTGTTTATAATTTTAATAAAACACATAGCCAAAAACGTGCCACTTTTTAATAATTGATATAAATCAATTAGTTAAAAATAAATTGTAAATTTAAAAATAGAAATAACCGAAATTGACAATAATTTGACGCGTTTGCCGCGGCCTTATATCGCCCATCAAATAGGGCCGACAGATTGTCAGTGAGGTTGGGGTAAAACTTTACTGCTTAATTGTGGCTGCATCTAACATCAGCACTTGTTTAATCGTCCAAGTCGTACTCACATCGGAGATGCTAATGTACCACTTTCCGTTTTTAGGCAAACTAAACGGAGCCTGGTAGATGCCGGGAGCTATGTTCGTTAGTTGCAACGACCGGTCGTGCTGGCTAATCGTTGGATGACGTAGCTCAACGATTAAGGCCTGAGGGTTATCATGCATACCGTTGAGCTGGATAGTCAGTGTGGTAGCGCCAAAACTTAGTTTGGTACTTAGCCCCAATTGATTTGCCTGCTGTTCAAGCTGTAGATTACTGTTAATGGCGAGACCTTGTTTGTAATAATTACCCGACACCAGACTCGGCTGATTATTTTGTGCGACCCAAAAGGTTGCTACGCTAGCAATCACCACGCTCAGTGGCAGCAGGATTAAGAACCAAGGCCAAAACTGTTTATACCAGGGTATTATCATATCGTTAGGTGTTGTATTCATGTTCAGCGGTTTAATGGTCCAATGAAGCGCCCTTCGGTTACGATTGACACCGCGTGATCATCCAGTGTGTGCAAGCCAATATTAATCGTATTGGATGACCCAAGCAACGCACTGGGAAAGGCGGATAATAGCAAGGGTAACTCCAACACTTGCCCTTTGCTGACAAAAACAGGTTGTTTAATGGATGATTCAAGACCCTCGATACCATTGAAAGACAGTTGATACTGCCGATCTTTTTGTTCTCTATTAATGATTTTAAGCGTGTAACTGTTGCTGATACTGCCGTCTACATTTTCACGGTACAGGGTATTACGGTCCCTCAATATATTGAGCTCGACAGGGTCGCGAGTTTCAATCGAATACACAACACCACTTAGAATGGTTATAAGTAACAGGCTGTAAATAATAATACGGGCACGCAGGATACGTGTTGGTTTGCCTTGAAGGCTATTTTCAGTAGTGTATTTAATTAAGCCTGATGGGTAGTTCATTTTAGCCATTACATCGTCACAAACGTCAATACAGGCGGCGCAACCGATGCATTCATATTGCAGGCCTTGCCGAATATCAATACCCGTTGGGCAGACCTGAACGCATAGGGTGCAATCCACACAACTACCTAACTGTTTTACTGACAGGTCGTCACCTTTTTTTCGCTTACCACGGGGTTCACCACGTTGTGCATCGTAGGAAATAACTAAGGTGTTTTCATCAAACATGGCGCTTTGAAAACGTGCATAGGGGCACATGTACATGCACACTTGCTCCCTTAGCCAGCCAGCATTGCCGTAGGTGGCTAGGCTATAAAAAATCAACCAAAAGGTTTCCCAAGGGCCTACTTGTAGCGTCAATATATTATTAGCCAACTCTCTAATAGGGGTAAAAAAGCCAACAAATGTAAAGCCAGTGAGTAAAGCAAATAAAACCCATACGGTATGTTTGCTGGCCTTGATGCGAAGTTTATGTAGGCTTGTGGGCTGCTTATCCAGCTTCATTTGTTGTAAACGGCTGCCTTCTATTTTTCGTTCAATCCATAAAAAAACTTCGGTCCAAACGGTTTGTGGGCAGGCATAGCCACACCACACGCGCCCAGCTAAAGCGGTAAATAAAAATAGTGCGAGCGCGGCACAAATAAGTAATAAGGCTAAATAAATAAAATCTTGCGGCCAAAAAACCCACTGGAATATATAAAATTTACGCGCAGGTAAATCAAATAAAACAATCGGGTGGCCGTTTAAATTAATCCAAGGTAGAAGGTAATAGAGGCCGAGCAGTACTGTCACACCTGTTATACGCAGCTTGGCAAATAGGCCGTGAACCTCGCGAGGGTAGAGCTTTTTACGCTTTTCGAATAGCGAGGATTCGATAGCGTCATGCTGTTCAATAGTCACTACTTATGTTTAGCAGAACGTGAAAAAAGGATAGAAAAAAAACCACTCCAAGCGCAAACAGCCCAAAAGAAGAAAAAACCAAGGGTATAAACAGCTAGGGGTGAGGTATCTGATAGACCCATTTGCCGAGTAATTAAAAAGGGGTCTAATAAGCTAAATATAACGCCGCTGAGCGCAATGGCCATCCAGAAAGATGGCCATAAGGTGCCGATAATGATGCGTTTTTTGCTAAGTTTCACTGAGACTGTTGCGATAGGCTATAAACGTAAGCGGCCAGTATGTGCACCTTGTCTTCACCTAAAAAGTGTTTATTAGCAGGCATTTGACCCTGCCGACCTTGGGCGATCGATTGGTTTATTTTTGCCCGTGAGCCGCCGTATAACCAGATGTCGTCGGCGAGGTTTGGCGCACCGAGCAGTGGGTTACCGCGACCATCAGCTTGGTGACAGGCAGCGCAATAGCTGGCAAATAATACCTGGCCTCGTTGAGCGTCCGTGGCTTTATGTTCTTTGCCATTTAAGCTCAACAAGTAGTCGACGATATAGCCTATTTGCTGTGGTTTGATAACAGCGGCCCAAGCAGGCATGGTGGCCGTGCGACCGTTCAAAATACTTTGATGAATAGCCTCAGGGCTACCGCCCCAAATCCAATCCTGATCCGTCAGGTTGGGAAAGCCGCGTGAACCACCGGCGTCCGAACCATGACATTGCGAACAATAATTAACAAATAACCGTTGCCCAACTTTGATTGCCGCGGGGTCTTTACTCAAAGTTTTTATGTCGGTACTCGAAAAGCGACTAAAAATCGGCCCATAGGTTTCAGCCGCATCGGCGACCTCTTCTTTATAGGCTTTTTCTGATGACCAATTAAATACACCTGAATAGCTACTAAAGCCTGGATAAACGATTAGATAAATCAGCCCCCATACGATGGTAATGTAAAACATATACAGCCACCAACGCGGCATGGGGTTGTTTAACTCGGTTAGATCGCCATCCCAGACGTGCCCTGTAGGTTCACCTTGCTTGGCTTCTATTTTCCTGGGTTTAGCCACCCATTTGATCAGCCAATAACAGGCGACAATATTCAGCAAAATAACCAGATCGACGATAAGGGACCAAAATAAGGTCATGGTTTTTTCCTCTCTAGGGGCTGACTTATTTCGTCAGCTTGAAATGGAATATTGGCGGCGTCTTCAAACTCTTGTTTACGGCGTTTGCTATAAGCCCAAATACAAATCGCGATAAACAAAATGAACAGCAATAGGGTGAAGATTGAGCGTAAGGTATTAATGTCCATCATCGCTTAGCGCCTCATGCTGACGTGGGTGCCAAGTACCTGTAAATAGGCGATCAACGCATCCATTTCTGTTTTTCCTTCAACCGACGCAGGCGCATTGGCAATATCACTGTCGCTATAGGGTGTGTTTAACAGGCGCAGGGCGCGCATTTTGGTAGCCACTAGTTCACCGTCGATAAACTTTTCAGCCAGCCAAGGGTAACCCGGCATATTAGACTCTGGGACGACCAAACGTGGGTTGGTCAAATGTAAGCGGTGCCACTCGTCACCATAACGGCCACCGACACGATGCAAGTCAGGCCCGGTTCTTTTTGAACCCCATTGAAACGGTCTGTCATACACAAACTCACCGGCTAATGAGTAATGCCCGTAGCGCTCAGTTTCTGCGCGAAAGGGTCGAATCATTTGCGAATGGCAGCCAAAACAACCTTCTTTCACATACACGTCTCGGCCGGCAAGTTGTAGCGAGTTATACGGCATAAGGCCAGATACCGGCTCAGTGGTGTTTTTTAAAAAGAATAAGGGGACGATTTCTATCAAGCCACCGATCGAGATGACCAAGATAATTAAAACCATCATCAAGCCGATATTCGTTTCTACTTTTTCATGACTCATCTGTGTGTCCTAGCTAAATGGTTTGCGGTACGAGTATGCGAGATGGTTCGGCGCCCTGGGTCGTTTTGTAGACGTTATAGGCCATAATTAACATGCCAATTAAGAACATCAGGCCACCCAGTAAACGGATAATGTAAAAGGGAATCATCCGCAATAAGGACTCGACAAAACTATAAGTCAACGTACCGTCGGCGTTAATGGCTCCCCACATAAGGCCTTGCATCACGCCAGCAATCCACATCGAGGTGACGTATAAAACAATACCGACGGTGGCCACCCAAAAATGCAGTTCGATCAGTTTGATGCTATGCATTTCATTTTTACCGAATAATTTTGGAATTAAATAATACAAGGAGCCAATGGTAATCATCGCAACCCAGCCGAGGGCACCCGAATGCACATGACCAATGGTCCACTCAGTGTAATGGGACAGGGCATTGACGGATTTAATCGCCATCATTGGGCCTTCAAAAGTTGACATGCCGTAAAACGACAATGAAACGATTAAAAATTTCAGGATAGGGTCAGTGCGCAGCTTTTGCCAAGCACCCGATAAGGTCATAATGCCGTTGATCATACCGCCCCATGAGGGTGCTAATAAGATAACTGAGAAAGCAGCCCCTACGGATTGAATCCAATCAGGTAGAGCGGTGTAGTGTAGGTGATGCGGTCCAGCCCACATATAAATAGAGATTAGCGCCCAAAAATGCACGATCGATAGGCGGTACGAATAGATAGGGCGTTGTGCTTGCTTGGGCACAAAGTAATACATCATGCCTAAAAATCCGGCGGTCAGAAAAAAGCCCACAGCGTTATGCCCATACCACCATTGCACCATCGCATCAGTTGCGCCGGAATACAGCGGGTATGATTCGGTTAAACTCACAGGGATGGCCAGTGAGCGAATGATATGCAATAAGGCGACAGCGATTATAAACGCGCCAAAAAACCAGTTGGCAACATAAATATGTTTGGTTTTACGTTGCATGATGGTGCCAAAAAAGACGACCGCGTAGGACACCCAAACAACTGCAATAAGCAGGTCAATCGGCCAGATAAGTTCGGCATATTCACCGCCTTGCGATAGGCCAAGCGGTAAAGTAATAGCGGCTAATACAATAACGAGGGTCCAGCCCCAAAAAACGAAACTAGCGAGCGCCGTGCCAAACAAGCGAGCTTGACAGGTGCGCTGTACCACGTAGAAAGACGTCGCCATTAAGCCAGAGCCGCCAAAGGCAAAAATCACCGCATTGGTATGTAAGGGCCTTAAACGGCTATAGGTCAGCCATGAGGTGTCAAAGTTTAGCGCCGGCCAAACCAATTGTGCGGCGATAATAACGCCAACCAGCATGCCAACAATCCCCCACACAACGGTCATAATAGAAAATTGCCGCACGACGGTGTCGTTATAAGTAATACCACTCATAATTAAATCTCAATTTAGATGATTAGATCTATTCTAAAGAAATAACGCTTCAGCTGTGTTGCTGACGTGCAGCAAAAATGACCTGAATCAGATTAAAGCAATAAAGGTTTTGCCGGTACTCAATAGCTCTAACTTATCGTTATACTGGCCAACGGTCATGGGTGGCTGAGTAGTTTTTTTAAGCCGTCGATATCGTTGATTTTAATTCTGCGGCGACTTTGAAGGCTAATCAGTTGCTCGCGTTCAAGTTTGCGTATACCACGGCTAACGGTTTCAGGTGATAGGTTAAGAAAATTACCCATTTCACTGCGTGATAAAAAGAAATTAAACTCGGTGAAGATATAACCGCTAGCGCGATAACGCTCCGCCAGGTCCAGTATGAATGCAATGATGCGTTTTTCGGCGCTGACCTTGCCCGTAGACGTGTTGTGATTACTGTTATTAATGGCCTTACTGGCGTGCTTTAATAGCTGTTTATAGATGGTAGGAATTGCAGCTTGTAACTTATCGAGGTTGATTTCGCAGATGCTACTGGTTTCAAGTGCCTCGATGGAGCATTGATAATGACCTTCGGCGAGGCCGTCAAAGCCAATAATTTCGCCGGGCAGGTAAACGCCCATAATGTCTTCGCTGGCTTCTTGGTTTAAGGTGGTTATTTTAACCGAGCCGGATTTTAGCGCGTACAGTGACTCAAACGGCGCGCTTTGGCGATACAATAAATCGCCGGAATACAATAATTTGGTGTGGCTGACAGAGTCATCTAGGCGGTCGATATCTTGTTGGTTAAGTCCATGAGGGATGCATAAATCGCCTAAACTGCAGTTGCTACAAGAGATGCTCAATTCTCGGAATAAGTTATTGGCTGCTGTGCTCATAGTTTTAATCAGTGGCTAGTCAAAGTGAATTATATTACGTTATTAGCTGAGTGAATATGCGTTTAAGGTATGGATAAAAAATTATTACAACCGGATGCTTGTTTTCATTGTGGCTTAAATGTAACACAGGCAACACCTTATGGACTATATTTTGATGGCGTATGGCGGCCTATGTGTTGCCCTGGTTGTGAAGCCGTCGCGCAAGCTATCATTGACAACGGCTTGGCCAGTTTTTATCAAAAACGAACCGCATTCAGCGTACCCAGTCTTGAGGTGTTGGATGTTTTAAACGCTGACGACCTGGTTGCATCGAACACTGCACCGCAGCCGCTTAGCACAGAGATCATAGAAACCACGCTGATTATAGAAGGAGTCACTTGTTCGGCGTGTATTTGGTTGCTTGAAAAACGCGTCAATCAATTGCCCGGGGTACTGGCGTTTAACATTAATTACGCGACGCGCCGTGCAGCACTTAAATTAGACGCCAAAAAAACAGCATTAAATCAGGTGTTAGCGGTTATTCAATCGATTGGTTACCGTGGCTTACCATACGATGTTAGTCGGCAGTTTTTAGCCTTACAAACCGAGCGCAAGGGGTTTTTAAGTCGCTTAGGCGTGGCGGTTTTTTGTGGTATGCAGGTGATGATGCTGAGTGCTGGTATCTATCTGGCAGGGGTGGATGAAATTGATCCCTCGATGCTCAGCTTTTTACACTGGGTCAGTGCGTTATTAACGTTACCGGTACTGCTGTTTTCCGCCATGCCCTTTTTGCGAGCAGCTTACCGTGATGTTAAAAACAAACAACCAGGTATGGATGTGCCGGTGGCACTCGGTATTAGCCTAGCTTTTGTTGCAAGCCTTTTTAATACCTACCGCGGTGTCGGCGATACCTATTACGAATCGGTGTGTATGTTTGTGTTGTTTCTTTTGGCAGCGCGATATGTCGAGTTCCTCACCCGTTGGCATGCGGTCAGCGCAAGCGAACGGCTTAGCCAAGCGGCGCCGCTAATGGCGAATAAAATACAAGTTGATGGTGTGCAAAAGAGGGTGGCTGCTAGCAGCCTAACACTCGGTGAGCGAATTCAAATTAACCCAGGTGAGGTGGTGGCTGCCGATGCCATCGTTGTACACGGCAGCTCGCAGCTGGATGAATCTATTTTAACCGGTGAAAGTGAGCCAGTTTTTAAAACCCAAGGTGATCTGTTATTAGGCGGCAGCCACAATATCAGCAGTAGTCTATTAGCTGAGGTGTCGTGTGTGGGTGAAAACAGTACCTTATCAACCATTAGCCGCCTCATCGATCGGGCGCACAATGAAAAACCGCCGTGGGTGGAATTAGCCGATCGGTACGCCAGCGCGTTTGTGCTGATGGTGATCACGCTGACCGTGGTAACTGCCTTATACGGTTATTGGCAAGGCGATGATAATTGGTTTTCGATTGCCTTGTCGGTGCTCGTTGTCACCTGTCCGTGTGCCTTGTCATTGGCGACACCGACGGCCTATACCGCAGCCATCAGTGGGCTGTTTGAGCGCGGTATTATCATCACCAAGGGCCAAGCGCTAGAAAAACTAGCGATGATAAAACACATGGTTTTTGATAAAACGGGTACCTTGACCCAGGGTGTAATGCGGCTGTCATCGGTGCGCTTATTTGCACAATTAGATCGGCAGTCGGTTATTGATAGAGCGGTCAGTTTAGAGGAATTCTCTGATCACCCCATCGCACGTGCGTTTAAGCGTGAAGTAGTGATGAAACAATATCAACCACAACAGGTACAGCAGCAAAATGGTGCGGGTCTATCGGGCCTAATTAACGGTGAGCGTTATTATTTAGGCTCAAAAAATTATGTGCTTGAAAATGTATCAATCACAATCGATGCAAGCGATAGCAACCTGAGTGAAGTCTACCTAGCCAGTCAAACCCAACTGTTGGCCGTGTTTGAAATTAAAGACGACATACGGCAAGGTGCAAAGGCAACCCTCGCGTGGTTGCAAGGGCAGGGTAAAACCGTCAGCCTACTCAGCGGTGATCGACAAGCCCCGGTGCGTTGGTTAGCCAAAAAACTCGGTATTGAACAATATCAATTTGGCGCGTCAGCGAGCGATAAACTAGCAGAAATTGAGCGGCTACAAGGCAGTGGTGAACAAACAGCCATGGTGGGCGATGGGGTGAACGATGCGCCAGTGTTAGCCAAGGCCGATGTGTCTATATCCGTGTCGGGTGCGAGCCAGTTGGCGCGTTCCTCGTCTGATATCCTATTGCTTGGGGACGACATGGACAGCCTACGTCAGGTGATCAAGTTGTCGCAATCCACCCGTTCGGTTATTCAGCAAAATATCGCCTGGGCGCTATTGTATAATCTAGGTGCCTTACCCCTCGCTATCGGCGGTCACGTCGAACCCTGGCAGGCGGCGCTCGGGATGTCGATCAGTTCTTTAGTGGTGGTATTAAACTCATTTAGATTACGCTGGACGCTTAGGGCAACGAATAAAATGCAACTGACAGAAGGTAAAACGCATGGATAGTTTGTATTTTTTAATACCGGTTTCAATTGTTTTAGTCGCCCTCGTTATCGCAATTTTTTTATGGGCCGTCAGGTCGGGTCAATTTGATGACCTAGAAGGCCCTGGGCATAGTATCTTGTACGAAGAGGAGCAAGCCGACGTGACGGAAGCAACGACGGGATCGTCTAAAAAGGTGCCTGAAAAAAAGACGCCTTAATGCAAGGCGTGTTGCAGACTGCTTGGTGCGATTAAGTTAATCAGGGCAAAACCAATAATAAGCCCGCCAGCGAGGCGTCGAATCGCGAGAGAGTTTCGCAACTGAACCAGTTTTTTAGACGCGACACCCATCGCCAATAACATCGGTAAGGTGCCCAAGCCAAAGCTCAACATAATCAATGCACCATTCACTGCGTTGGCGCTGGCCAAGCTCCAAGCGAGGGCTGAATAGACCAAACCACACGGTAGCCAACCCCAAATTAAGCCGAGATAAAAAGCGCTGCGTTTATTTTGCAAGGGCAATACACGGCGGCTAAGCGGTGAAATGTGCTTCCACAGTCTGTGCCCCACGCGCTCCAGAAAAGCTAAAATAGTCAGCCAGCCCAGTAAGTAAAAACCGAACGCCAACATAAAGAAAGCGGTTAGCAGGCGCGAAAAATAAACCAACACCTCGGTATCAAGCGGGCTAAGCGCCCATTGGCCGATAGCGCCCGCCAATAAGCCGATAAAGCTGTAACTTAAAATCCGCCCGGCATTATAAGACAGGCTATTTGCTAAACCATGAGCGGCTTGTTTTGGTGTGTTAGCGTTTTCTGAACTGAGTATGCCTACAATACCGCCACACATGGGTAGGCAATGGCTAGAGCCTAAAAAGCCGACCAAAAAGACAATAAAGTAAGCGCTGTCAGACACGAACGCTAGGGGAGTGGTCTACAACATACCCAGCTGGAGTTTTGCCGCCTCAGACATCATGTTTTGATTCCAAGGTGGGTCGAGTACCACTTCGACGTCAACGGTTTCAACCCCATCCATACGTTTGATGCCCGACTCGATATCAGCTTGAATAACCGGCCCCATACCGCAGCCAGGTGCGGTTAAGGTCATGGTGACATGCACGTGGTTAAGGCCGTCGGTTAGTGCGCGAACGGTGCAATCATAAATTAGACCGAGATCAACGACGTTGACCGGAATTTCGGGGTCGTACACGGTTCGCATAAAGTCCCAAGCCGCCTTGCGAATGGACTCGGGGTCAGTGCCTGTTTCGTAAGCATGAATAACTTCTACTTCTTTGCCCAAGGCGTCGGCGTCAATGGCCGAAATACGCGCCATAATACCGGTTTCGCTGGATACAGTGTACGAGCCACCGAGCGATTGCATGATCGTAACCACGTCGTCTTTTTTAAGTTTAACGTGCACGCCGGCAGGAATAACGATAGCGTTTACGTCTCTAATTAATACGATACTTTCTTGATCAGACATTAAATTGTGTTAATTGTTTGGGGAGACAAATAATACCTTAATTTGTTTACCAATGGCTAAACCTATGGGATATTTAAACGATGGATTGTGTTATTAACAGGCCTTCACAGGAGCAAGCCCGTGCCGAAAGTTAATTTTAGCGTAAAAGAAATGATTGAAGACCACTTATGGCCCGAGGTGGCGCCTAGTTCGTCGGCCAAGCGTAAAGGCTTGTTTGCCTTAAGGATCGCTTATGCGTCGATTGCTGATCTGATGGCAGGGCAGCTGAGTTTGCGCGCAATGAGTTTGGTGTACACCACCTTGTTGTCCATAGTGCCCTTATTGGCGCTTAGCTTTTCAGTACTTAAAGCCTTGGGTGTGCACAATGATATTGAGCCCTTTTTGTTCCAGTTTTTAGCACCGCTGGGTGAGCAGGGGATTAGTATCGGGCAAAATATTATTGGTTTTATCGACAATATTAAGGTCGGTGTGTTGGGCTCGGTCGGTTTAGCTCTATTGGTGTATACCGTGCTCTCGCTGGTTCAAAAGATTGAAAACGCGTTCAACATGATCTGGCACGTTGAAGTAACGCGCAGTTTTGGCGAACGCTTTAGCAGTTATCTCAGTGTTATTTTGATCGGCCCGGTACTGATCGTTTCGGCCTTGGGCTTGACGGCTACCCTAATGAACTCCTCGGTGATTGAATTTATTATGACCATCGAGCCGTTTGGCAGTTTAATAATATCGACCACCAAATTACTGCCTTATTTCATGGTGATTGGGGTGTTTGCCTTTGTTTACATGTTTGTCCCTAATACCCGGGTTAACTTGGGTGCAGCCCTAGCAGGGGCTATCGTGTCGGGTGTTTTATGGGAAACCTCGGGCATGTTATTTGCCACCTTTGTTGTAAACTCAACCAAGTACACCGCCATTTACTCGAGTTTTGCGGTGGTCATTATGTTGTTAATCTGGCTGTATATCAGCTGGTTGATTCTACTGTTTGGTTCCAATTTAGCGTTTTATGTGCAAAACCCTTCGTCAATACGTGTCAGTCGTCAAGGGTTCGAAATCAGTAATCGGGTTAAAGAGCGTCTGGCCTTGTTATTAATGCAATTGATCGCTCAACGCCATTACCAAGGTGGGCCAGCGCCCAGTTTAGATGAGTTAACCGAGCAGGCGTCTGTGCCACACACAGTTGCTAGGTACGTGTTATCCAAATTAGTGGATAAACGGCTGCTGATTGAAAGCAACGGTAGCCCTGTTGGTTACTTACCTGCTAAAGCCTTGGATGCACTGCCGCTTAACGCGATACTACAAGCCATTCGTAGCGCAGAAGAAGCGCGTTACTTGTCTGCTAAGGCGGTCGCCTTATCGGCGCAAACGTCCGAGGTGATAAGCCAGTTAGACGCATCTGCCGAGCAGGCCTTGGCCGGTAAAACCTTACGCGAACTGGTGGTAGACGATAAGCCGGCGTAAGTTTTTAAGACGTTACCTGTCAGATGCTTTAAAATTCTCCGCTTAATTAACATTTAGTTAACAATAGCCGGTTGCAAAATAGGTTTTTACCGCAACCGTTTTAGCCCACGTTTTATAGGTTTTTAGTCGATGAATGAGAGCACCCAAGACCCCAGCCCTAGCAATTTTATCCGTCATATTATTGATGCAGATATAGCATCAGCTAAACACCAACAGATTGTTACCCGCTTTCCGCCTGAGCCGAATGGCTATTTGCATATCGGTCACGCAAAATCTATTTGCTTAAACTTTGGCATTGCGCAGGATTACCCTAATGCGGTATGCCACCTTCGCTTTGACGACACCAACCCCGGTAAAGAAAAAACCGAATACATCGACGCCATTAAACAAGACGTGCAATGGTTGGGCTTTGACTGGGGTGACAAGCTGCACCATACTTCAGACTATTTTGAACAGTTGTATCAATACGCGATAGCGCTGGTTAAACAAGATAAAGCCTACGTTGATAGTCTGTCGGCCGACGATATTCGTCTCTACCGTGGTAATTTAACCGAGCCGGGTAAAGACAGCCCATTCAGAAACCGTAGCGTAGAAGAAAATCTGGATCTGCTAGAAAAAATGAAAACCGGCGAGTTTGCCGAAGGCGAGCATCTTTTGCGGGCAAAAATTGATATGGCTGCGCCCAATATCAATCTACGTGACCCAGCCATTTATCGCATTAAGCACATGGCGCACCCGATGACCGGCGACAGCTGGCATATTTACCCGATGTACGACTTTGCACATTGTGTATCGGATGCCATAGAAGGCATTACCCATTCGCTGTGCACGTTAGAGTTTGAAGACCACCGTCCCTTATACGATTGGTTTTTGGATCAATTGCAAACGCCCGCGCACCCACAGCAAATTGAGTTTTCACGGCTCAACTTAGACTACACCGTGATGAGTAAACGTAAATTACACGAACTGGTCGAGGGCGCTTACGTCAGTGGGTGGAACGACCCACGGTTACCTACCTTAAGCGGCATGCGCCGTCGTGGTTATACCCCGGCTGCAATCCGCGATTTTTGCTCGCGTATTGGTGTCACTAAAAAAGACAATATCGTCGAAATGAGCGTGCTGGAAAACTCTTTACGAGAAGACTTAAACGTCATCGCGCCCAGAGCCTTAGCGGTACTCGACCCCATTAAGTTGATTATTGATAATTACCCTGATGAGCAAGAAGAAATGCTCTCAGGCATTAATCACCCTAACGATCAAGCGATGGGGCTACGTGATGTCCCCTTTGCAAAAGAACTGTATATCGAACGTGATGATTACATGGAAGACGCACCAAAAAAATTCTTCCGCTTTACCGAAGGCCGAGAAGTGCGCTTACGCTTTGCCTATTACGTCACCTGTACTCACGTGGTCAAAGATACTAACGGCAATGTCACCGAAGTGCATGGCACCTACGACCCCGACACGCGCGGCGGTAAATCAGAAGACGGTCGCAAGGTCAAAGGCACGATCCATTGGGTATCGGCAAAGCACGCAGTAACGGCCGAAGTTAGGTTATACGATCGTCTGTTTACCATTGCCGATCCAGCGGCAGCAAAAGAAGGCGACTACAAAGACAGCCTAAATCCGGATTCGGTCGTCACGCTAAAAAATTGCCAGCTCGAAGCAAGCCTGGCGCAAACAAGTCTCGAACAGCGTGTTCAGTTCGAACGCCAAGGTTATTTTTGCCAAGACAGTGTCGATTCTAAACCAAATGCGCTGGTGTTTAACCGCATAGTCAGTCTGCGCGATTCTTGGGCTAAAAAAGGATAATGCCTAGAGAACTCGTTCACATTAGCTTAAGGTTATATTGATACAGTCAACTCTTTAAACGTAAAACCCACCTATGATAAATAAAAACAACCAATGGTTAATAACGGTGCTAGTCAGCGCCTGGATACTAATAAGCCAAAACGCCAGTGCCACTAATGGCTATTTTTCTATTGGTTACGGTGCCAAAATGATGGGCATGGGCGGTGTTGGTATCGCGTTTCCACAAGACACCTTGGCAGGGGCATTAAACCCAGCGGCTATGTCGCAGGTTGAAGGGGTGGATTTCGGCACAAGGGTTTTATATGCCTCTAGAGACTCCGAGTTTGATTGCCGCGGCATTGGTGCTTGTACAGAAGTCGTCAGTAGTCGCAGCAGGCGGGACTATTTTTTATTGCCTAATTTTGGCTGGAACAAGCGTTTGAATGATAAAAACACCGTGGGTGTTAGCGTGTATGCCAACGGGCTTAATACCACCTTTCGCCGACGTTTATTCACCGAAACATTTGAGCGAGTAGTAGGCGCTTCGCCGGTAACAACGAATGGCCACTTAGGTGCGGACTTTGCACAACTCAATATCGCGGCCACGTACACCCATGAGTTTGAATCAAAACACGTGTTGGGTGTTTCACCAATATTTTCCATTCAAAAATTCGGGGCTAGCGGCTTGGATTTTTTTGAGGGCCTTTCATCAGACCCAGGTAGTCTGACCGATAGGGGTGATGAACTTTCTTATGGTTTGGGTATAAAGTTTGGTTGGTTTTATAAACCGAACGAAACCTATCAGTGGGGCGCTTACTACACGCCGCGTACAAGAATGACCAAAATGAAAAAGTACTCGGGCTTATTAGCAAATAACGGTGAGCTTGATATCCCTTCAAACTACGGCATAGGTCTTGCCATTAATCCTAATGAAAGCTTTTCAATAGCCTTGGACGTATCGCGCATTAATTACAATGAAATAGACGCCTTTTCTAACCCCGCACCAACCTCAGCCGAGTTTACCGGCGGTTTCGCGGCAGACAGGCTATTAGGGCGTAGCGAAGGGGTCGGTTTTGGTTGGAATGATATTACGGTGGTTAAGCTGGGTATGCGTTATATCGTTGACGATAAAATCACCCTAAGGCTAGGGGCCAATTATGGTCAAGAACAAACGCCAAAAAATGCCGCCATTTTAAATGTCATTACACCGGCTGTTTCATCTAAACACCTAACCGCAGGGTTTAGCTATAAGCCGAATCAAACATCAGAATGGTCGTTTGCTGTGATGCAAGCTTTCCGTAATGATTTAACGGCGAATAATACCGCTTATTTGGGCACCGATGTCAAAACGGGTATTAGCTTAACGGCGTTTGAAATCAGCTATAGTATGCAGCTGTAAATTGTTTATAGTGTAGAGCCTGCTTGGTCATCAATAACAAAATCCAAGCCTCAGTTTTATGCGGTGGCTCAATCAAAGCTCGCTAAATAGTTAAAAGCATAGCGCCTAATAAGCTGATTAACACGGGATTAAAATGGGGTTACCTTAAAATAGTTTTGACGTATTGAGAGGGTAAAACACATGGCTAGTTACGTTTTAATTCATGGCGCATGGCACGGTGCTTGGTGCTGGGACAAGGTTGTTCCACTTTTACAGCAACAAGGGCATACAGCCGTTGCGATTGATTTGCCAGCACATGGCAAAGACCTTACCCCACTGACTAAAGTTAGTTTGCAACGGTACGCAGATAAGATTTGTCAGGCTGTTTCTCAACAGCCAGAACCGGTTATTTTAGTGGGCCACAGTTTGGGGGGTATATCCATTACCCAAGCGGCTGAGCAGTGCCCGTCTAATATACGTAAGCTTGTCTACCTCACCGGGTTTTTGTTACCTAATGGTGTCGCCAGGTTGGGCTATGGCTCGGATGTCGAAGGCAGCCTGCTTGATGAAAATAAAATCGTGTCGGACGATAAAACAAGTGTCGGTTTTAACCCAGCAGGGCTAAAAGACACGTTTTATCATGATTGCGATGCGGACGATATTGCGAAAGCGACCCACCTGATCAGGCCAGAACCCATGGCCGGTATTGCTACTCCGGTTCACTATACGGAGGGAAATTTTGGCCGCATTTCCCGTGTTTATATCGAATGTTTACAAGACCGCGCTATTCCGCCCGCATTACAAAAACGCATGTACAGCGAAACACCGGTGGAACAAATCCTTACAATGGATACCAGTCACTCGCCTTTTTTTTCGGCGGCTGACGCGTTGGTTGAGCATTTAGTTGAATTGGCAGGCTAAGGTGTTTATTTTTATGAAGACTAAATGATTAAGGCATACAAAAAATGTGGGTGGCTTTGTACCGTGACGCACTAAGTCACGGTACAAAGCAATCTCTTTAAAAGAGGTCTGCGTTGATCCACATATGCACATAAATACTGGCGGCGTAGCCAAGTGCAATCGCAGGCAACCATTTGATGTGTGAACCAAAGGTGTAAATACCACGTGCCTGACCCATCAGGGCAACACCCGCGGCAGAGCCAATCGATAACAAACTGCCGCCGACACCTGCTGTCATCGTAACCAGCAACCATTGACCGAGCGACATCTCGGGGTTCATGGTTAAGACTGCAAACATCACCGGAATATTGTCCACAATGGCTGACATAATGCCAACCAATACATTGGCCGTAGTTGGCCCTAGCTCACCGTAGATAACCCCAGATGCAAAGCCTAGGTAACCAATAAAGCCTAAGCCACCAACGGCCATAATGACGCCGTAAAAGAAAAACAAGGTATCCCACTCGGCAGCCGCAATTTTTTCAAAAACATCAAAACCGGGCGAATCTGTCTGTTCGCTGTGCTTACTGGCTTCCTGAAATTTTGCATCAAACCTATGCGACTTTTCTTGCTGTTGCGTTCTTTTAAGGTAATAACCATAAAATTTTAGATAAGACAAACCGGTCATCATGCCAATGGCAGGCGGCAGATGCAGGAAGTTATGAAAGCAGACCGCTGTAATAATGGTCAGTAAAAACAGCCCAACAATGACCATGCCACCGCGTTTCATCGCCAACACGTCACCATCGTTGGCTGAGTCGGGCATACCTGCAGGGATAAAGAGACTCATAATGGCTGCTGGAACCAGATAGTTCACCACCGACGGAATAAATAGGACGAAGAAATCGTTGAATTGTACGATGCCTTTTTGCCAGACCATCAGCGTTGTGATATCGCCGAACGGGCTGAAAGCACCACCGGCATTGGCCCCAACAACGATGCTGATACAGGATAAAGAAACAAATTTTGGTGAGTTTTTACCGACCGTTAACACAACATGGCACATGATCAAAGCGGTTGTCAGGTTGTCGGCTACCGGCGAGATAAAAAATGCTAACACACCGGTTAACCAGAACAACGCCCTATAACTAAAGCCTTTAGCAACCAACCAGTCGCGTAAGGCATCAAATACCCGGCGCTCGATCATCGCATTGATGTAGGTCATTGCTACTAGCAGAAAGAAGAAGAGCTCAGCATACTCTAGAAAGTTATGGCGTAAAGCAACTTCGGCCGCGTGATCCAAGCCTTGGTTTTGGTAGGCAATGGCAATCATGATCCAGATAAGACCAGCGGCGAGTAATACGGGCTTCGATTTACGTAGGTGCAGTTGTTCTTCGAATATCACCAATAAGTAGGCGAGTACGAAAATAAGCAGCGATAAGTAACCGACCATACTGGTGGTAAGGTCAAGGGTTTCATGTGTTGCTGTAGCCGACCAGGCCAGGTTAGGTGTTACAAGCAGCAGCAAGGCAGCCAGTATTGAGACAGTCTTCATTTTGTGTTCCTTAGTGATTAATTTTTAATACGGTTAATAAGGTAAATACACCGATTCTTTTTGATGATAAAGCATCGGTCACTGTCGCTTAAGCTGGGGTTCTTGCGGCAAACCGCAGGAACACCAGCACGACGTCCGGTTGACTAGGTTAGTGTTCAATGGTTTTAAAAATCTCGACAAAAGTAGAATCGCTCATGATATTTAATGGCAAATGAAGCTTTCTTGCGATGTCGCTGGCTGAAATAACCCCCCGTATCTCGCTTTGTGCTTGATCTACAACCAAGCAGTGCTGTTGGCCATTGCTTTTAAGTGCGTCAATAAGGGTATTGATAGACGCTCTTGCTAGCTCATAATAATCAACAGCTTTTAGTGAGCTTCGCTGCCTCATAAAATCCGTCACAGCGAGCTCTTCTCGATTTTGACCTTCAAATACGCGCTTTAAAACCTCCTGGCTATTAAGGTCCTCCAAGCTAACAATACCCAAAAAATGGTTCGAGTCATCTACAACAATTTTTAACCGTACGTGCGATTTTTGCATTAGTTTTTCCGCGTCTACAGCCGACGTGGACGATTCTATAACCAAGGGTTTAACTTGCTTGAAATCGGTAAATACTTCGAGTGCTGATGAGTCCAAGCTAATCTTGTCATTCAGTTCTGGCCAAGCCAATTCATCAACGGGGCTGATATCGTAAAATGTTAAATTTTTCATCGTTTTTTTCTCCACATTGACACGGCAGGCCAGCTGTTGGCACAGATGGGTGTTATGGGTTTTATGGTTGGGCTTTTGGTAAGCCATGTGCAGTCAATATTTAGTCGACGACGCAGTGGTTTTTTTTCCGTAGCGAGACGGAATGGCGTGGATACAATCATTGGATTGTCCTCTTGAATTAATTATCGTTTGACCAGAAAAATCTGGTGTATAAGCGTTTAACTAAAGAGGAAAGGGGGAGCTCGAATAGAAAAATTTCCAAGTACTGTGATCCGTCTTGGCTGGTAGGTATAGCGTGATAAATCCGTATGCTGAGGAGATCTAACAACTAATGAAGCGTAAGAAAATAAACAGTTATCGGGCTTATCAAGGCCTGTATCATCATCTGACAACCCCTGTTTTGCACAGGAAACACTCTGCTCAAAAGCACTTTCAGTACTTGGGCTACGTGTGTCCCCTATAGCAACCGTGACCGAGGCGAAGACAACGGCCAAATATAGAAAAAGTTGCGCTATTTTCGATATCTTAATTGGCATTAGCTATAAGGTAATTTGGGTTTAACTGACGCTGGTCAAAGGGCTGTTAAAGCCTGGTTTGCTATAGGGCCTGATAGGGTGGGTTAACATTCAGATTGTTCTCAGCAGGCTGTTACAGTTTAATTTGGGGGGATATTGCCTAAATTCACGATTGTTGTCAAAGGTATTTGCATGCAAGGGCCGTTTATAGCGTGAAGGGCTTTGTATTGAAAATGCGAAGGATTTGATTATAGTTGGCCCCTACATACAGCTGGAATCTAAGCGGTGATCTAATGCTGACGTGCTGTTTTCACTGTAGACTATCTAAGCTGATAATCCTCTACTAACACGTTAAAAATAGAGGCGGCGCATACAGTCTGGCTGTTTGTTGTGTGCCAAAAGCGGAGATTTGTTTAACGTTAAATTAAGTGCGCCAATACATAAATTTACACGCTAAAACTGCGATACTAGGCATATTCAATTTATATATAAAAACTTTAAGCAATGGCGCAAGCAAATACAAAACAATTCCAAGACAAAGCCAAATCAAAACACGTTATCTCGTTAAAAGATTTATGGCCTTTTTTAAAACCTTATCGTTTACAAGTGGGCATTGCTTTTGTGTTGTTATGCTTGGCTTCTGCAACGTTACTTCTAGTGCCTTTGGCCTTTCGTGATTTAATTGATGTGGGCTTTGGTAACAGTAATGGCGCAGCCCCGACGGTTAACATGGACACGAAGTTTGGCGTGCTGTTTGGCTTGGCCACTTTTTGGGCGATTATGGTCGCTTCGCGTTTTTACATGGTGTCATGGATCGGTGAGCGGGTAACGGTGGATTTACGCAGTGGGGTGTATGCCCGTGTACTGCGGCAATCACCACAGTTTTTTGAAACCTTGCAAACGGGCGAAGTGCTGTCTCGTTTAACCGGTGATACCACTCTGATTCAAACGGTTGTTGGTAGCTCAGCGTCAATGGGTTTACGTAGCGTGTTTCAGTTTACCGGTGGCATGATCATGCTTGCCGTGACTAGCTTTTACTTGTTTTCGATCAATATTGGTTTGATGATCTGTTTAATTTTCCCCATCATGCTGATTGGCCGATCGGTCAAAAAACTCTCACGTGAATCACAAGACCGTATTGCCGATAGCTCGGCAATGGCCGGTGAAATTTTAAATGCCATGCCAACGGTGCAATCGTATACGCAAGAAACGCGTGAAACGGACCGCTTTACTGCTAGCGCACAGTTAAGCTTTTTAACCGCGCTTCGAAGAATAAAGGTTAGGGCATTACTGACGGCGGTGATTATTACCGCAGTTATGGGTACGATTATTTTTGTTTTATGGTTAGGCGCGCGGCAAGTGAGTGAGGGCGTGATGACAGGTGGCGAACTGGCTTCATTTGTCTTATACGCCGCGATGGTGGCCGGTAGCGTGAGCACAATGGCGCAGGTGTGGGGCGATATTATGCGTGCCGCTGGCGCTACTGAGCGTTTACTTGAATTATTGCATGCAGAAACAGCGATTACTGAAGCGGCTAAGCCATTACCCTTAGCTAGCGTATCCCAAGCCGAAATCCAATTTAACACGGTGACCTTTCACTACCCATCGCGGCCACGTAACCCCGCCTTAAACAACGTAAATTTACACATTAACGCCGGCGAAACCGTCGCCTTGGTTGGGCCGTCAGGCGCAGGAAAAACCACCATTTTTCAGCTATTATTACGCTTCTACGATGCGCAAACGGGCAGCATTGCCATTAATGGTCAAAACATCAGTGACATTAGCTTGCATGATTTACGGCGCTTAATCGCAGTCGTTCCGCAGGACCCGGTAATATTTTCTGCCAATGTATTAGAAAACATCCGTTACGGACAACCCAACGCCACGGATGATGCCGTCATCGCCGCAGCCAATGCGGCACAAGTCGCGCAATTTGTGCCGCAATTACCCGATGGTTACAACACCTTTTTAGGTGAGCGGGGTACACGTTTATCGGGTGGGCAACGACAACGCATTGCCATTGCGCGTGCGATGTTAAAAAACGCGCCTATTTTATTATTAGACGAAGCCACCAGTGCGCTGGATGCTGAATCTGAAATACTTGTACAAGAAGGGCTCAATGCAGCCATGCAAGGCAGAACCACATTGATTATCGCCCACCGATTAGCCACGGTACAAAAGGCCGATAAAATCGTCGTTATGGAAAATGGTGAGATTGTAGAAACAGGCGATGCGGCCGAACTGCGAATAAATGGCGGCTTGTACGCAAGGCTTGCTGAATTACAGTTTGAAAATTAATCGTTAGGGGTAACTTGGGTCATCAAGTGAATGAACAAGTGAACGATTGAACTGGCTGAGTCCTTGATTTAGATTTAGACCCCCTTGATTTATTATTCCCCGTGGTTTTGCGATGGCGAGTGGTTAGTAAAAATGTTCTAAGCCTTTAATCCCAAGCTATTAGCACTTAAGCTATTAGCGCCTAAGCTAACTCAAAGTGGCTTGAATCTGACAATAAGTAACGGCAGCAATATCAGGTCGGCCAGCAGGGCAACTATCATCGAAAAACCGGTCAATAAGCCAAAATAGATTGTGGGTATAAAGTTAGACAGAACCAGGATAGAAAACCCTAGTGTAATCGTGATGCTGGTGTAATACATCGCCCGACCTATACTTTGGTGTGAACGCCTAACGGCACCCCAATAGTCGTTGTCTTTTTGATATTCCAACGTCACCCTGTGCACGTAGTGAATCGTGTTATCTACCGCAATGCCGATGCTGATGGCTGCAATGGTAATCGTCATAATATCCAGCGGAATCCGTAACCAGCCCATCAGGCCCAGCACCAGCGCGGCTGCAGTTAAGTTTGGAATCAGTGCAATCGCCGCCATTTTCAGGTTTTTAAACAAGGCAATGAACATCAGTAAAATCGCGATAAATACCACCCCAATGGTGAGTATCTGTGAACGAAAAAGGCTTTGTAACATGTTGTTGTATAACACCACCATCCCGGTGAGGTGAACTTGTTCATCCTGTAGATTCAGCTCAGTTGTTAGGTGTGTGCGTATTTTCTGTAGAAGTGCTTCGCGTTTCAGCGTCGCATCGGATTCGAACACCCGAATAGTAAACCGTATTTGGTCGCCATCTTCGGACAGGTAAGGAGTAAAAAGGGCCGCTTTAATTTCATCGGGCAACTTTTTGTATAAAACCGACAGGAAAAAATCATCCACTACGGCCTGTTCGTTTAAGCGTTCAAGCATTCTTAGTGAACTGCTGATTGAGAGTACCTTGCCAGTTTCAGGCAGGCTATCAAGGTAGTCATGAATAGCCGCAACCCTTTCGGCCATAAAGCTATTAAACCAGTAGCTGCGGCTGGTTATACCTGCGTCCTCAAATTCAAGGGCTTCAAGGTCTTCGTCGTCGAGAAAAGCCTCTTCCTGCTGCTCGAGCGGTGTCTCCGTTGGCGAATCGATAATCACTTCAAGTGGTGTGGTTCCACCCAGCTTGCGATCAATCAACTGCATGCCTTGATAAATTTCAGTAGATTCCTTGAAGTAATCAATAAAACGGTTTTCGACGCTAAGCGACGAGATGCCAACGAGGCTTAAGGCAATGACAATAAAAAAAGTAGCAAGAAGACCATTGCCATGACGCTCAATTTGTTGAGCAAAAAATTGGGTGATAGCGCCAGTAATGTCTCGGCGCTGTCTCGGCTGCTTTGGCTGCAATAAAACCAGTAAGGCCGGAAAAAGGGTAAAGGTGACAAGAAAAGAAATGGTGATGCCAACCGCCATCATCCAGCCAAAATCGATGACCGGCCGGATACCACTAACCAGCAGTGAGCCGAATGCCACCATAGTGGTAATCGCAGTGTAGAAGCAGGGTAGTACCTTGCTTTTTACCGTGTCTAAAACCAGCTGGTTCTGGCTGGCATCGGGGTTTTGCTGGTGCAGTTCCCGATAACGCACGATGAGGTGCACTGTTAACGAGAGGGTAATAATCAGCAATAATGAAATAAAGTTTGAAGAGACGACCGTTACAGGCCAATCCGCGTAACCTAAAAAACCCATCGTCATGAGGCCTGTTATAAGGCAGGTTAACGTGGGAAATATCACCCATCGGAATTGACCGAATGCAACGCTAAGAATGATTAGTAGAAAGCAAATAACGCCAATACCGAATACGATGATGTCATGGCGAACAAAATCGATGGAATCGGCCGTGATCATCGGGACGCCGCCAAGGAATAGCTCGGCATGGCGTTTATGTTTGTGCATAATAGCGCGTATGCTGGCAATGTCTTGGTTTTGCTGACTCTGCAGCTTAGCGCTGTAGACTTCAAACTGCTGGCTAACCGCTATTAATTCTTTTTTATCGGCTGGCGAAATATCACCTAGCAACCTTTTCTCTCGTAATTGGTTGCGCTCGCGCAGCAAGCGATGCCAGGTTTCATCACGCTTTAAATTGACTTGTAATGCGGTTGTTTTAGCGTCGCTACTAATAACAAGGTTCTGGTAAATGGGGCTGTTTGTCAGCTCACGACGGGCATCATCTCGGTCTGTTTCTGGATTTTCCAGAACGGTTATATCATGGCCTTCGATGAGCGGTACATCCAAAATAGTGACCACCGATGAGACATTCTTGATGGTCGACAGTTCATCACGCAAAGACTGAATATCCGCCAGTACGGGCTCGCTGAACAGGTCTTGCTCTGGTGTGTAGGTGATGATCAGGTAATCGTCTGAGCCGTAACGGGCCTTGATCGAGCGGTAATATTCTAGGGCTTGATCATTCTCCAGTACCAGTGTATCGGCTGAGGCATCCAGACGAAATTTAGTGGCTTGATAAGCGGCTAAACAGGCCACTATGATAAACAGAAATAAAATGAACCTGGGTCTCGCCAGAATTAAGTTTTTATAATGTTCTGCTAGTGACAATGACATAAATCCTCATCCCATGTTTAATGCCTGATATTGCAATCTTACTATGAAGAATAAAAGGTAGTCTGTCTTATATCAGAATATTAGCAGCCCGTTCAATTTTGATGGCGAAGCGATATTTAAACTAGACGCCCCGAACGCAAGAAATCAGTGGTGCCTAGTCTTTTTAAATAAACGCTAGACTCTCAAAATACGGTTGTTCATTCTTAAGGGGTGACAACCCGTTATTGTTATTACGGTGTCGCGGTGAAAGAGTGCCTGAAATCCTTACTGGCTAGGGCTGTATTGAAATTTAAAGGTATTTTGGTTGGTGATGGCCAAAACCATGCCGAATTTGTAAAAAATTAACCTAAAGTTAGCCCCAATAAAAAAGCCCTAGCGTCTCCCGATGCTAAGGCTTTGATATATTTGGCTCCTCCGACTGGACTCGAACCAGTGACCCAATGATTAACAGCACCTTTGACCGGACTTTATGACTTCCCTAAGCTTAAGAAAATGAAGGGATTTCCATTATGAGTTGAGCCTAAATCCCAGTTTCCGAACCTATGTCGAACCTCTATGGAAACATACCCATGTGATTTTTCAGTAAGCCGAAGAAGCGTAAGGGATTCTCAAAACCGAACTTCGAACCTATGCCGAAATCGTGGTTGGTTTCTTCACCTAAACTTATTCTACGGCCCTGTTGAAGTTTTTAATTACTTTGTATTTTATATGTTCATTTGTCGCTTCTAATACCTGAAGTTTAGAACCTTTGTAACCAATATGGTTGGATACAGAGATGTCATATTCAACATCGTTATTGAAAGCCGGTCTAGCTACGCTACTGGAGAACTCTCGATATCCAACATTAACTTTATTACCAAAACGCCCACTATAAATTAATGTTTGCTGAAATGAATTTCTGGACCGCAAATGAGTCGTAGTCCGCTCAAAGGCATTTGAATTAGTGCATCCAGCAACATGGTAGACTGTAATAACACAAATTTTATTCTCTGAATTATAAACCTGTATGCTTTTCCAGTTATCGGACACAGCTTTTTTTTCTACTCTACCGCTACCTGCTTCGTTACTTGGTAGATAAAAGCTGCTTTCTGTATCTTCACCCTGTTTAATATAATAACCGGGAAATAATGTATAGCTCCAAGTGGGTTTAATGATCTCGCTTATATATATTGCATCCCACTTAATAAATCTGCCTTGTTTCAGCATTTCATCTCCAACAAACGCGGTGTTAATAGAACCGATAGGGGGTTCACTTATGTTTGTTGCTTCTGGCATGTAGTTTTGCTTCGGTGTTGCGCAACCTACAATTAAAAACAGTGATAAAACTACTGTAATAATCCTTGTTGTTCTTTTCATGATTCCCTTTGATTTAAATAACCCAATTTTATCAGACTATAGCAGACATCAATTGTGAACAAGCTGACGCATGTAAAATATATTAGTGCATAGTGCATACTGTCAAAATATTAGGTGACCTAACTTTTCGATCTGTCAGAGGTTGCCGCTCTCGCCACTTTTCTCCGCCGGATGGCCCCAGTTACCCGACCCTGAGTTTTTCCGAGAGGAAGGCAGAGCGGGCGGAGAGGGGCCGAATTTTGGGGCCTGAATCCAAAAAAATAGGGGGAGGGTGGCCAACCAACAGAAGCGTGAGCTCCCATCGGTTGACCAGTTTTTTATGAAACTTTCTTTAATGCACGTTCCATACAATCTGAAGCGCTATCAGCGGCTGACTGTAGTGATTTAGTGGAGAGGTGGGCATAACGAAGCGTCGTATTAGGGTTTGCATGGCCGAGGATTCGCTGAACAGAATAGAGAGTCTGCCCACTGTTCACCAAAAGACTTGCAAAGGAATGGCGTAAATCATGCAATCTAAGGTTAGGTAAGCCAGCTTCAGCACGAATACTTCTCCAGCCCTTTTGAATGCATGTCAATGGGTTGCCTGTTCTAGGGTTTACGAAGAGAAACTCATGCTCACCACGCGTTCCCAGATCATTAAGAACAGCAAGGGCACTTGAGTTAAGGGGGATTGAGCGAACACGTTTTGACTTTGAGTTACTTGATGGAATAATCCAAACCTTATTATCAATATCAATATGTTCCCACTTAGCTTTCAATGCCTCATTGAGCCTTGCACCCGTACTGAGTAGAAATAAGGCCGCATTAGCAGTTGGCCTATTAGGGTGTTCCTTCAAGAGAGATACCAGTCGACCAAGCTCTTCATCATTCAGCGTATTATTGATCTGGTTGTCAGCTTTGAAAAGCGTAATGGCAGTAACCGGATTTTTCTCAATGATGTCCCAGCTAACCGCAAGGTTGAGTACGTGGCGCATATGCTTGGAGTAATGATCGCATGTTGCGGGTGCTAAGCCAGACTGACGTAACCTTGAGTGCAAGTCTTGTACTTGACCACGGGTAATTTGGTTTAGCTTCAGCTGGCCGAACTCTTTTTTCAGATGTAAGTTATATAAGCTTTCGTCACAAACCCAAGAGCGTTTATGTAGCTTTGCATGTGGCAGGAATTGCTCCTCCCAGAAAGTGCTGAACAGGGGTATGGATTTAGCGTCCTTTATGCTATCCCTTGGGTCGATACCTTTGGCTATTTGAGTACGATATTCAGTGACCTTTGTTTTCGTTTCCTCGAACGATTTGTCAGATGTTCGGCCGAGTTTGATATGGCTAGTTTTGTCGTTGTTGGGGCTTCTGTAACGAAGGTAGAATGTACCGGAATTCTGATTCGATGCGGTTACTGAAATATATAGCCCGCTGCGATCATCTGATACATATTCTATTTTGCGTTTTCCAGGTGGGCATGTGAGCTTTGTGGATATGAATTCTTTGGTTAAGTTTACTATTGGCATGTGAATGCTCCTGTTGGGTTGGTGAAATGGAATAAAGATTAGGTTGAATCACCACAGCTACACCTGATTAAGATGTAACCGTGGGAAGTATGGAAAATGAAACTTAAATAACGATGTATTGCTGGTGGTTATTTGTGGCTTTATTTACAAAGGTGAGTGGCAGCCTTTTTTGTCGCACAAGATCGGCTACAAGGTGCCCAAATTCAAGATGAAGGCTTTTAGAGGTAGTTCGCCAAAACTCCGGCTCAAACAAGCGCTTAGTTCTGATTGTGGTGCCTTTTGGTAATAACTTGATTTGGGGTAAAACCATTTCAATAAGGTCACTTAAAGCATCTTCTGTGGAGTAAGGGCCCATTAGTAAGTCTCCAAATTGGTTATTTTAATAATGCGTTCCTTTCCGCGGGTGAAGGTCACTTCAACGCCTTGTACGAGCAAAGCAGCCTTAGCGATCCTTAGTCGTTTACTTAAGGCGATCGCATTCTTAGGCCATTTGTTCGAGCGAGTGTCACCACAGTCAATCTTCATGGAGGTCTCTAAGTGCGTTAGGAGCTCTTTGGACGTACCAGACCAACTGTCTTTTCCTGTTTCTGTTACAGCCTGATGTACAGCAGATGCCAATTGATCCCCCTGCACGCTGTCAATTTGTGACTCAACTAGTATTTGGTGATATGCATTTTGTAGTAGACCTGCTTCAAGTCCTTGGACTTTTTCAACGGCAGCAATCCATTTAGAAAAGTCCAGCATGCGTTCTTTATGAATGACTTCAATACCATCTAATACACCGAACACTTGAGAGATTAGTTTGAGTAATCCCGTCAAGATGCGTGGTTTGGCTTCGCTAAAAGCATCCATCAATTCTTTCTCGGAGCGCCTATTGTTGGGCTCTAAAACTGGAAGCTCTAGCATTAAGCACCGCTGCGCTAGATCAGGGGTGGGGACAAAGTTAATAAGGCCATTGAGAACACAAGGGGCGTGAAGCTTATGGTTCACAACTTGGGAGTTGCTATATAACCGTCTTGTGGTTAATGAACCACCTGTAGACATAATGCACAATATGTTTGCATCATCTAGAGATAGGTAGGTCACATTGTCATAAATTTGCAGGTGAGAGAGTTGACTTGCAAGAACTAAGTCTTGCATATTTTTTGGGTAAGCTTGTACGCCAAATATAGATGGATCTATGAGGGATCGAAGCACCGTTTTGCAAAGAAACGTTTTACCTGAGCCTTGATCAGCAATAAGTATTAATAATGGATAGCTCGTCGAATCAATCTTCGGGTGTGCAAGCCAGAAAGTGATTATGCAAACAAATAACTGAAAAGGAATCTCCTCAAAGGTTACATAATCTTTTAACTCGTTAATATCACCGTCATCAATTAAATCTGGTAGCGACAACATCGCAGCTGACCGTTTAAAGTACGTTTGTGAACCACTTGTTATCGATTTAACACCATCTTTTTTGACTTGAAATACCGTATGTTTTTCATCGCCTTGATCTATTTCGATTCCGTCCTCGATAGCAGCCACGCGAAGCGGCATATGGATGATTTTTTTGGATACGTATGCTTTGGCTGAGCAAATTTCGATGATTTTTTTATATACGCTTTCCGTAACATGCTCATCATGATTTAACCCTAGCTCATAACACTTGGCCTTAAAGTCATCATCATAAATAGAATAGGTAATAGGGTTGTGAAATGGCCCTTTCTTTACTGCATATGTTTCTTTGTTCTCGTTACAGCAATATGTAAATTCTTTGTCTAAGTCTTCTTGTATTTTTTTTGATAATTGATTATCAACTTTACTCATATTTAATCTCCAATTTTTTTTAAAAATGAGTTGTAGGCTTGAGGGCTTTCAACTCATGATTGGATTATGAGGATTAGGAGTAATGCTTATAAGATCATCCGGGGTCACCTAAAGAGGGTCACCCCCTATAAAAATTGGTGTTGTAGGAGAAATTTGTTTAGAAATAATTTTAGGCTGTATGGAATGCTTATTTAAAAATAGCCTTTTTTTCTGTAGCGGGTCTGTGCTGATCGGGACGAATTATTTTGCAAAAGCCACTAAATACCTGTTCAGATATGTGAATATTTGGGTATTTAGATTTAATCCATAATCTGAGAGATTCATTTGTTGGGTGCCTTTCGGGGTTGCCATCTTCCCACTGTTCATCTACAGCAGTATCCAAAATATCTAACAATACGCTTTTGTAAGCTCTTTTGGATTTCGGTGGAAGAGGTTGAGTCTCTACCGTTATCCCAAAGTATGATTGGGCAAACTCTACGATACTTTGTGTTGTGAAACGTATATTTGCTGTTGATTTTGATGAAACTTTAAGAGGGCTTTTTTCGCCTGATGTAGCAAGCGCTCCCATGTCATACAAGCAATCTTTTATCCCTTGAGCCTGATTGCATCTATCTTTTGCAATATCTACCACGCGTTCAAGAAACGCCAGTTCTTGCAAAGACTCAACACCCTTAGCTTTGTATTCATGAACACTCAATTTGGCATCATGTAGCATTTCACCCAGTTCATCGTAAATTGAATGTGAGCTACTGCAATGCCCTATATTCATCATCAACGCCACCGCTTCATCAACACCGAGCGATTCTGGCAATTCTCTAGACATAGCAAATTCCTTAAGCATTAAATTAATAACATCTTCTCACGATATGAATGAAATAAAAGCACCAAAAGCATCAGCCCCATCCGTCATAATCGACGAGTTGACGCCGACTATGTAAAACAAGGTGGTTAGAGCGTCGAGTGATTTGGGTGGCGACGATGGGCGTCAAGTGGGAAATTTACGGGTGACCTTGGCCTGCATGGGATGGCGACAAGGCGTCGATTGCGACGGGTGTTTTCTTAAGTTTTTATTTATTTTTTCTGGGGCGATTCCGTAGGGTGTAATCACAACCGCTTTTTCAATGGCGAGCACTATTGCAGTAGTTACTTTCGATACTATTGATTAGTGCCTTTATTCCTTACTCTTCAATATTAGTTAAATATTTTGCATATCATTTATATATATAGATCCATTTATTACTAATTAATTTTAAAAAAAAAGAAAACAGCTAATAGCTAAAAACATATAAATACAACTAAATAAACCATAAGGGATAAGAAAGAATAACAAGGAAGCCCCAAAGGCAAGCAAGCCGTAGATGCTAACAAAAAGGTCAAACACTAAGGGCTCCCTAAGGAATGCAAAAGTAGCAAATGATGATAATACACAGACCCTTGGGGATGAATAAGTTTCATTGATATGTAATCAATGAAATCATTCAAGGAACCCCATGATTACCCCTTTGATGCCACAGGTGGGCCCTGCCGGAATGCCTCAAATGGCCACAGCGGGAAACCTAGAGTGCTCTCAGAGGTGGCCCAGAGAAAACAAAAGAGCTCCCCAATACAATCGACGCAATTGACGCCTCGTCGCCACCCCATGTAGCCCAAGGGATCCCAGCAGTTTCTCCTCGCGTCAATTGCGTCGGGTCGTCAGGTGTGTGCGTGAATTATTCCCAAAAAAAAATAAACTGCCACCCCACACTCATCCACCGTTATGGCAAGACAAGTGCGGGGCAGGGGATTCTTACAAGCCCAATTGCTTGCGTTTAGTGGCGAGGTAATCCATCAGAAATTCCTGCAGGACGTCCTCGGGGTAATTATCAAATTCAGAATCCAGCACAGCGATGGCCAGCATCTCGAAATGCTCGTACTGCTCCTGAGGTGACTGTGTGGGGAGTGCGTTGGAGTGTTCATCGATGTAAGCAGCTACTTCTGCAAGCGTGCGGCTCATAGCAATAAATCATCTGAGTCAGGAATGTCTAGAGGCTCGCTTGAAGGTTCGATGACAAGGTGATCCATGGCTTCAATGAGGTTTTGTTGTTGCGATATATGGTCATAGTTAATGTGGTTGTTATACGTATTCTGGCTGTAGAAGTCGTTTGTATAGTTCATGGTAATTTGTCCTTTATTAATTGATATAAGATGTAAACAGCAGCGAGTGCGGCTATGGTTTGCAATGGATAGATATAAAGAAATAGGCCGACAAGCCCTACCGCGAAAACGGGTAAGTACCTGAAAGAAAGGCCGGTAATGATGAGGCCGAATAGAACCATTAGAATCATGCTATCTCCTGATTTGCCTTGTAGTTAAAGGGGTGAGGGAGAAGTGTTAGTTCTTAAGTAGTCAATCGGTGCTGGGTCGGTAAAAGGTCGGTTGACCTGTATGGGTAGTTCTGAGGTTTTCTTGGAAGCCTTTAAATGTAAGGGCTACGGAGGTTTATGGCTTAGTGGACCCTAAGACTTAAAGTACCTGTGTACTGTTTTAAACGAGAGCGATAGAAAGCACCGTTAGACAGTACGGTGGAGGGGAATGTTGTTACGGTGAATGTATGGCTAAGACAGTTTATGTAACTTCTTAATGGTTGCCTTGAATGACTTTGCGTCAATAAGTTGGTGGAATCGTTTTAGCTCACCGATGGGTTTTACGAAGCCCAGTTCTCGCAGGACAGCCATCAGAAATGCTGGCGTGTTGACTGACTTGCCCTTGAAGAGAGATTGAAGTGCAACGGAGGTAAGGCGAGAGGGGTCATTTTGTGAAAATAGAATTCGCTCGATTTCTGCCAGAGATATTGATTCATCGCTGAAAAAACCACCACCGCTATTTGATGTGATACGGATATGAAATGCCTTTTTATTATCTAAACTGAGCTCATAGCCTAGCTCACCGTTGCCGGATAAGGCCTTACATGATGATGTCTTTAAAACGTGCGTGCGATTAAGGGAAGTTGTGTTTTGTTCATTAGTCTTTGTCGAACTGACTTGTGGTTTATCCATGGGTATCTCCGTAGGTTGTATTGATAAAGGTTAGGTTTTCTCCTGTGATTTGAATGATCGCGCACTTTAAACAACCACTTTAGATGGGAGAAGGGCTCTTAAATGTCTAGTACATGTATTCATATAAGGTACTAATAAACCCGCAATTCTTAGTATGTGAAATTGATGTGTTGTATGCGGAGTTTTAGTGATTTAGTGTTCGTTCTTTGATGATTGAAATTAATCGAGCACTCTATGTGGATGAAGCAACGGGGGTTAAGAATAAAAACTTCAAGACTGCTCAAGTAAAAGTTCGACAAGCTTTATATCAAGCGTTTAAGGCCTGAGTGGCTTTATCCCTAAATAGTTAAATGAATAAGGACTTTATACTGCTAGCTTGTCATTTGCTTAGATTTAAAATATGCCATTGCTTCAGAACGTAAAGGTTCATCTAATTCTTCTGGGATGTACGCTGAGGTTCTAAGCATGACATGACCACCTTCATCGTAAAGTTTCTTTTTAAACCTTAAGAGGTTTTCTCTAGTATCTAACCAACCTTGTAATTCAGCACTTATATTCATTAATAACGCTCCTTTGTTTATGTCAATAACCACTTTTGTAAAACAGGTGAAACATAATCTTTTCCAAGGTCATGCCCCTTACCTGGTACAACCGTGCAGACACCCCCTACAGCGTTTGCGCACCGTACAACTCGATCAGGTGGGCATTGCCAGTCCTTTTCACCCACATGCATTTCAATATGGTTTGGTTTAGGGAATGAATTTGCATCTATCATTTCCATTAGCTTATTGGGTCTTGGCGGGCTGTAATAGCGCAATGTTCCTGGGTTTGATACGGCACCAAGCACAGGCGATAGAAGCAATATGCTGCCAGGGTATACATCTAACCCTGATAGTGTATGCATCAACAAATAGGCACCATAAGATACCGCAACGATTTTAGAGTCTTCCGTCCAAAAACCTGCTTTTAGATCTGATGCGATCAAATCAAGTTGGCCTTGAAACTCTAATCCTTTAAATGATTCAGGCGTTTCTCGTCCTTTAAGATTGAAACCTCGTTCAGTAATGCCTTCGCCAAGCCCCGTGGCGATTTTCCCGTTCCTGCCGGGTAAATAATAAACAGTATTTTCCATGTACCTAATTCTATCCCTGATCTTCACTTTTAAGCGACATAAAGTTTTAATGTAACAAATAATGCGTTACATTGTATGGCAACGTAATATAGAATATTAATATGCCGCCAAAAAAAACAACCACACTCAACCTACGCGTTGACCCCGCCATAAAAGAAGCTATTAAAGAGGCCGCTAATCGTGATCACCGCAGTGTAGCCAATATGATCGAACTGCTAATCCGCCAGCACTGTGCCAAGGAAAACATCACCGTTCACGAGCAACACGGGTTGTTTAAAGACGATGAATGAAAAAACAATAAGAGCCTTAGTCGAGGCTGGTGCTGTTAAAAAAGTAATGATGGTAGCCGATGGTGCAACCATACACGTTGATATAGTTACTCAAGGCGGTGCGACAACCGTTACCACGCTTAAAGGAGCAATAAAGACATGGGCGACTATTGACGCTAGTGCTAGGTGGGTTAAAAACCTCGGTATTGGGCGTATTCAACTGGTTGTTGATAGATGGTTGCCGGCACAAAGAGGACTGAATTTATGAAGTTGGTCGATAAAGGAAGAGTGTAATTAAAAGGTGTTAGGTAAAGCATAGGAGTCGAATTATATGAAAGCACAAGACTTACTTATTGCGCTTATTAACGCGAATGGAGAGCCGCAGGGCGTAGAAAATATTGACGGTGCCTTTGACCACGGAAGTGTCGCTAAAAATACATATACGTTAAGAGAAGTTTTTTTCACCCAAGTTGTATGCTTGTCTACTGATGACCAATCAAGTTTTATAAAATCTTTGGCTTTGTATGAACAAACTGTTGGCGGTCTGGGGAGTGTGACGTTGCTTCCACAAATGCTGGAGATTGTAGACGACTCAGATCACACACTATTTGACTGGGTACTTGCTAACACTAATAGCTGCAATTATTTCGCAGGCGGTGCAAAGTCGTTTGCTGAATTACAGAGATTTAAAGAGTTGAGAAATGCAAGAGTCAAAGCGATTCAAGATCGTGAAGCCCAGAGAGAAAATGAGGCTAAAATCCGCCGTGCTAAAAAGGCAAGCAGCAATCTTATCAACGCTATTAATCGGGGAGACATCAAAGCTGTGAAGGGGCTTCTTCTGAAAGGGGCTAGTACTGATACGTTAAGTGATGATGGTTTGCTTGCAGTGGATTTTGCAGAGAAGTCTGGTTATTCTGAAATCGCTGAATTGATTAAAAACTGGAATAATAAGCCATAACAAGAAATTCAAATGGAGCGCTGGCTTTGCTTTTTGTATACATGTATTGGAAATAATAAATTAAGGTAATGGAATATGATTGAACAGGTCTTCAAGCATGCAAAATAAAGTAATTGTACTTGCGTCATTTGTGGACGCAGGTACAGACCTAAAGAGACTAGAGCTTGATCTATATAAGTTATTTATTTTTGCATATTCTCAAAAGAAAGAAGGGAATGACGTAGAAATTCACTGGATAACAAATAGCAATCACCTTAAAGAATTAATATCTACTTGTATTGAACAACAAAAAATAGATATAACGATATCGATTACTAAGGTTCAGCCAACCGAGAATTCAGTCGAAGAGGCTACTGATGATAATTGGTTTGAAGAAGATGTGTCGGATGAAGTTAAGTCATACATTGAATTATCACACAGCGCTGCGCTAGAAATAGTTCCTCCGACGGCTCTAGATGAACTACCCATTTGGTTTTTTGGAATCACGTCATGGGGTTCTGGGGACATTCCGTCATAATGTAACACTTATCGCTACAGCCTAGGTATCATAAGTCCTACAGAGGCACATTAACCTTCAAAATCGCTGTAATATTCAATTCATAGTAGTATTTCAGGT